>VYLD01000008.1_pt1 | contig 170242 bp, 155 predicted proteins | sample 5114401 | NCBI WGS metagenome assembly VYLD01 (sample SAMN12291783, study PRJNA351875) | freshwater metagenome | isolation source: freshwater lake | place: USA: Michigan, Gull Lake | collected 2013-08-08 | reverse complement strand
CAGCTCTTGAAGGGCATCATAGCGCTGTTCCGCTACGGCCAAAAATTCCTCCTTGCTCATAGTCTTTTGTTTTTATTTAAATTTACAAAATCGCGACAATTTGAAATGCACCCAAGAAAAGCAATCACAAGTAATTACAGGGGAATTAACGGTTCAATCACCGTTAATTTCGACTTGTTTAATTGCATCGTAGGACAAAATGATGCTGGAAAATCTACTATTCTTAAAGCAATAGATGCTTCCCTCAACGAAACAAATCTTACAAGGTCAGATTATAATGTTCAAGCAACAGAAAATATTATTTCTGTTGAACTCTTCTTTGATTGTCAAAACGAACAATACTTACTTGGTGAAGAAATACCGACAACTATTGAAGCCGAAGAATTAACTAATCAAGACAATCATTTAGTTTGGAAAAAAACTTGGAACGTTACAGATACAAATGTTGCTAAACCGAAGACTTCAATCGTTAGAAAAAAATACAACGGAACAAGCGATTTTATTTTTAAAACAGAACAACAATTAATTGCTCAATGCACTGAAAACGCAATTGCAACTGCAAAAGGTAACGGTGATGCTTTTAATAATGTAGAAAAACGAGAGAAGTTAAGGGAATTCAACCAACAAAATAATGTTGCCTTTACTTACGAATACGAAGAAATACCAAGTTCAGGAACAACAAAACTAAAAGCGATTGGTGATGCCATTAAAAAAGCATTGCCATCATTCCAATATTTTAAAGCAGACACTTCCCTTTCTGATACAGATGCAACAATTCAGAAATATTTTAAGGATATGGCGTTTAAGCTAATCCAAGATGAAGTTGATACTGACGAAATGGAAGAAACCATTAAAACTCAACTTGGCGGTGTGCTTCAAAAAGTAACTGATAAAATTAATGACGTTTTAAAATCAACTGAAAGAGTTGAACCGAAGGTTGAATTTGATTGGAGCAAATTAATTTCAACATCTTTTGTTAGCACTGCAAACGGTAATAACATTCCGTTAAGCTCCAGAGGTGATGGTTTCAGAAGAATAACAATGATGTCTTACTTTGAGTATTTAGCCGAAACTCAAAGGACAAACGGAACACAACAAATTATTTTCGGTTTTGAAGAACCCGAAACATTTTTACATCCATCTGCCCAAGACAGTTTATTTGATAAATTGAATTTGCTAACCGACAACGGTTATCAAGTAATTACATCAACACATTCGCCAACGATTGTTGGTAATACAAAACGGAATAACATCATTCACATTTCTAAACCTGCCAATGTTTACACGGTTAATCAAACTGGTATTGATTACAAGGAACTGGCAAAAGATTTAGGAATAAAGCCCGACAACACATTTACTCCTTTGTTTTCAACTTCACGACTTTTGTTTCTTGTTGAGGGTATTGATGATGCAAATGCAATGCATCACAAAGCCAACCTTTACAAACAAAACGGTTTAATTCCGCATACTTTTGAGGAATTAAGTATAAACATAATTCCAATTGGTGGTTGTGGTGGCGTAAAACATTGGGTTAATCTTGACCTTTTTACACAACTTGAAAAACCTTTTTTCATCTTTCTTGATAGCGATAAAGACAATGCAGCAGCCGTTTCGCCAAACGAAACAAATCTTGTTGATTATGGCTTAACAAATGGAACTGATTTTGCAATTTCTCAGAAGCGACTTTTAGAAAACTATATCCATCCAACGGCATTGCAAAGACTTGTTCCTGGTTCTGTTATTACTTACACAGATTTTGACCACGCTAAAAACTTTTGCAAAAGCTATCCTGACAGCGGAATTAGAGGGCATTTAGGTGGAAGCAAAGTTGCTGAACATCATTATTGCAATTTAACTTTCGATGAATTGCGAATGACTTGGTTTGATGGAACAAACGATGAATTTATAAATCTTTACAACACAATAATTGCTAAACTGAATTAACGATATGCCAACAATACATTTTAAAGGAAAAACATTTGTGCAAAACCACCACTTGGCGGTGAAGTATCATCAATTGTTGCCAAAAAAAGAATTGAGTTTAACCGACAAAGTTTCTTTGCACGATAACCTAATTATACAAGGCGACAACCTGAAAGCATTAAAGGCATTGCTTCCGACTTATGCAGGGAAAATCAAATGCATTTATATTGATGTCCCATATAATACAGGTAATGAAAATTGGGTGTATAACGACAATGTTAATAGCCCAATGATGCAAGAATGGTTAGGGAAAACAGTTGATATTGAAGATTTGACAAGGCACGATAAATGGCTATGTATGATGATGCCTCGCTTAAAACTTTTGCGTGAACTATTAAGTGAAGATGGCGTAATTTTTATTTCTTGTGATGATAACGAACTGTCCAATTTAAGAGTGTTGCTCAATGAAATTTTTGGAGAAACGAATTTCTATAGTCAGGTTATTGTAAGGGCAAACAGCAGGGGACAAACATATAACCAAATTGCAAAGACCCACGAATATTTAATTGTTTACACCAAAAATCCCGAAACTGAATTATTTGAACTTGAAAAAGATAGTGAAACAAATGATTTAAACCTTTTGGATGATATTGGTGCATTTAATATCCGAGAGCTAAGAAATCGAAATCCAAAATTTGGAAAACATAATCGTCCAAATCTATTTTATCCTATTTATATTAATCCGAAATCTGAAGACAAAGACGGATTTTGCTTTGTGTCATTATCACCAAGTAAGGAATTTATTGAAATGGTTGAACCTTTCAATTCACAGTTGAAAGAAAGTTGTTGGAGATGGGGAAAAGATAAGGTAACTAAGAATGTTACTTCAAAGACCACCACAAGTAATTTAGTTGCTAAAAAGAAAAATGATGGCTCTTAAGGTATTTATGAGAAATATCGTAAAACTACTTTTAAGCCAAAATCAATTTGGGACGACAATTCGTTTTTGAATGAAACTGGAACTATTGAGTTAAGAGAATTAGGGTTGGAGAATAATTTTGATTTTCCAAAGCCAAAAGCACTTGTTAAACAATGTATTGCATTAGCAACCAGTGAAGGTGATATAGTGCTTGATAGTTTCGCAGGTTCAGGAACTACCGCACAAGCAGTATTAGAACTTAATGAAGAAAGTGGAATTGAAAGGAACTTTATTTTGGTAGAAATGGAGAGTTATGCAAATAAACTAACAGCAGAAAGAACAAGACGTGTAATTAAAGGCGTAAAATCAGCCAAAAGTGAATTGCTGAAAAAAGGAACAGGTGGAACTTTCAGTTATTTCCAATTAGGAGAAACGATTGAAATGGAAAGTTTGCTAAAAGGAAAAAATCTACCTTCGTTTAATGAGTTTGCCCGATACCTATTTTACACAGCAACTGGCGAAGAATTCAATGAAAAATCGGTAAATGAAAAAACTGGCTTCATTGGTGAAAGTAAAAATTACGAAGCCTATTTATTCTACAAAGCAGACATTGACTGGTTAAAGAAAAATGCTTTGACATTGGAACTTTGTAAATCGTTGCCAAAATTTAAAAACAAACAGCGTTTAGTTTTTGCTCCTGCAAAATATGTTGACGACCATACTTTGCTTGATTTCCGAATTGATTTTTGCCAATTGCCTTACGAAATTTATAGAATTCAAAAATGAGACTAAAGCACTATCAGGAAAAGGTTTTAAAAGAACTGAAAGAGTATTTAGTTTCTCTATCAGAATTCAATGCCAAATACGAAAAGGCTTTGGAGTTTGATGCTGATATGGCAAAGGATTACAACTTTCCCAAAAGAGCATACGAACAAGCCACAGGCAGAGCAATTTATCATTCTAAAACTAATGGCTTACAAGAACCATTGCCTGACATTTATTTGAAAGTGCCAACTGGTGGCGGTAAAACTTTATTGGCTTGCCACGCTATTGACAACATTCAAAAGACATTTCTAAAAAAGCAAACTGGTTTGGTGTTGTGGATTGTTCCATCAACACAAATTTATCGTCAAACTATTTTAGCACTAAAAAACAGAGAGCATCCATACAGACAAATCTTAGATATTTCAAGCGGTGGCAGAACGTTAATTAAAGAGAAAAACGAAATGTTTAATCGTTTGGATATTGACGAACATTTGGTTGTGTTGATGTTAATGTTGCCTTCGGCAAATCGTCAAAATAAGGACACATTAAAGGTTTTCAGAGACCAAGGCGGGTTTACAGACTTTTTTCCGAGAGAAGATGATTTTGAAGGGCATAAAAAGTTAAAAGAACTCATTCCGAATTTGGATTGCTTCACAACAGAAATGGAAGTGTTCGGAACGCAAATAAAAACTTCACTTGGAAATACTTTAAAAGTTTTGCGTCCGCTTGTCGTTATTGACGAAGGACATAGAGCCTACGGAGAATTAGCAAGAAATACGGTTAGAAATTTCAATCCTTCATTTATACTTGAACTTTCGGCAACTCCCCCACCAAACAGTAATGAGTTGGTAAAAATTACAGGGCGTGAATTGCACGAAGAAGAAATGATTAAGTTAGATATTCACTTAACCAACAAAACAAGTTTAGATTGGCAAGACACTTTATTGGCAAGCTATGAAAAACGAAACGAGTTAGAAAAGAAAGCCAAAGAATACGAGGGTAACACAGGTGAATATATTCGACCAATTTGTTTGATACAAGTTGAGAGAACAGGAAAAGACCAGAGAGATAAAAAGTTTATTCACGCAGAAGATGCGAAAGAATATTTAATTAAAAAATGTAATGTCCCTGAAAGTCATATTGCCATTAAGAGTAGCGAAAAAGACGACATTGAAGGAATAAACTTATTTGCGAATGATTGTGATATACGCTACATCATAACCAAACAAGCCTTACAAGAAGGTTGGGATTGTTCATTTGCTTATATTCTTACAGTTCTTACAAATCCATCATCAGCAACAGGAATAACACAGTTGGTTGGTCGTATTTTAAGACAACCTTTTGCACGTAAAACCAAAATTCGGGAATTGGATGAATGTTATGTTTATACTTTCCGTCAAAATGCAAGCACTTTGGTAAGAGAAATAAAATCAGGACTGGAAGATGAAGGCTTGGGCGACATTGCAGGAAGAATTGTAAGTGATGATGGTGGCACAGACACAGGCGGTTTAAAGGAAAGAGAAATAAAATATCGTGATGGCTTCAAAAAATTCGAAGGCAAAATTTATCTTCCAAAATTCGTAATTCAAGAAAAGGAAAGTTGGCGTGATATGAATTTTGAGATAGATATTTTAAGTGCCATTGATTGGGAAAGCATCAACATTGATGAACTTAAAAATCTATCCTTACAAAACAAAATAAACAAAGAACAAGAAATTGTTTTAGGACTTAGCAATGAAGAAAAGGAATTGCTAAAGGCAAGTTATGGTGCTGAAAAATCAGGCACTTTAGAAATTGATGAAGTGTTTTTGACAAGACAAATTACAGACATCGTTCCAAATCCTTGGCATTGTTTCCAACTCGGAGAAAAGGCAATAAAAATGCTTTTAAAAAAATATGACCGTGAAACAGTTGCAACAAATTTTGTTTTTGTAATTGAAGAACTTAAAAAGATTTTAGACAAAGAACGCAATCGTTTAGCGGAACAGGTTTTCAGACAAATGGTAGAGAAAAAGAAACTCTGTTTCTTCCTTATCACAGACAAAGGCGGTTTTGTGTTGCCATCAAGAATTAAAGTAAAAAGCAACAAACAATTGGTTCGTGCAGACAATACACCAATTCAAAAATCATTGTTCGACTATGTTCCCGAAGAGAACATTAACGACCTTGAAAAATCAGTTGCTATATATCTTGACGAGCAAGAAAAATTATTGTGGTGGTATCGCAATATGAGCCGACAAGACTATCATATACAAGGTTGGAAGCGGAATAAAATATATCCTGACTTTGTTGCAGCAGACAAACAGGAAGCAAAGGACGATTACGGAACAGTTTACGTTTTGGAGACAAAAGGAATTCACTTAAAAAATGAGGACACTAAATACAAACAAGATGTATTTGCGTTTTGTAACGAACTTGGTGCAAAGAAGGCTTGGAAAGAGTTGTTTGACGAATTTCCAGACCACGACTTTGAATTTCAAGTAGTGTTTGAGGATGAGTGGCAAAACAAAATAAATCAATTAATGCAATGACAGGCAGCCCACACTTACAAGCACATTTGCAACTCGCACAAGCCAACGCAAGACCAAAAATTGCAAAAGAGCTTGTAAGTCTCCAGCCCGAGAAAAATTATTTTTTAAAATTTCCTTCCCTTCTAAAATTTTTTAAAACCGCGACCGCACAGCCGACACAAAAGACAGCGAAAGCCACGACAGATAAGGACTACAGCAACCCGACAGACAGAACGCCAGCTGGTAACACGGGTTTGGCAAAAGTGGCGGTTCAGTGCTCCGCAGACACATTTGTGGTTAATCAAAGTTTTGTTCTCCGCATCAACATTTGTGGTGAAAATCGCCACCTTCGCCAAGCCCGAAAACGTTAGCGGTAATGTAGCGAGACACCACGAAATATGACAGAACTTGAACAATACATAAAATCTTACTTTGGAGTAGTTGCAATTGATGACTTGAAAACAATAGTTTCGTTATTCAAATTGAAACCTATTAAAAAAGGAGAATTTTTATTGAAATCGGGCAAACGTTGCGACAAATTAAGTTTCGTACAATCAGGACTTTTGAGAATGTTTATCTCGACAGACGAGAAAGAGATAACCCAATGGATTTCTACAAAAGGCTATTTTTCGACCGACTTATCCAGTTTTGTATTTGAAACCCCGTCTCGTTGGACAATTCAAGCATTAGTTGACACCGAACTTTACACAATAACAAAAGATGACTATAAAAAAATTGGGGATTTAGTTCCAAAATGGAGTGAACTTGAAAAGTTGTTTCTAATTCGTTGCTTTATAATTTTGGAGGATAGAATTTTTAGCCACTTATCTATGACAGCCGAAGAAAGGTATAATTTTTTCTTTAAAAATAACAGAGAACTTTTTAATCAAGTGCCTTTGCAGTTCATTGCTTCACTGCTTGGAATGACCCCCGAAACATTTAGTAGAATTAGAAAAAAACAACTATCATGATTTCTTGATATTTGTCAAGAGCAAAATACGTATTCCGTTAGACCTTTGTGGCGTAATTATAAAACGAAACAAAATGAAGTATCTAACAACAATTAGTTTAATCACATTTTTAAGCGCAACAGCAACGGCAAAAGAAATCAAAACAGAAATTTTAATAAACGCAACTCCTGAAAAAGTTTGGGCAATTCTTACCGACTTTGAGAATTATCCAAATTGGAATCCATTTATAAAATTAATAAAAGGAGAAGTGAAAATTGGTAATAAGATTATAGTGAAAATTGAGCCGCCAGAAGCAAAAGGAATGACTTTTAAACCGAAAATACTAACATTTGAAACCAACAAAGAATTAAGTTGGCTTGGGCATTTATTGTTTGCAGGACTTTTTGACGGAAAACACAAATTTGAACTTATTGACAACGGAGATGGAACAACAACATTTAGACAAAGCGAAAAATTTAAAGGTGTTCTTGTTCCACTTTTCAAAAAACAACTTGATAATAACACCAAAAAAGGATTTGAAGAAATGAACAGAAAATTGAAAGAGATAGCAGAACGAAAATAAACATTACCGCTAACAGGCGTTTGGCAAAAAACGATGTTGAATGGTTAATTGAACATTCTGCCTAGTATCAACTTTTGTGCTGGGTAGACAGTTTAGTGCTTTGAAATCCGCTTCTTCACCAAGCGCCAAAACGTTAGCCGTCATTGACAAACATCACAATAAGAAAAAATAACTTTATAAATGGAAGAATCAAAAACGAAGAAATTACACTTTTTACTTGGAACTTGGAAAGGAAATGGAAAAGGAAAATTTCCAACTATCACTTCATTTGAATACAGAGAAGTTTTGACATTTAGTATTGACGGTTTGAATGACCTGATACATTATGAACAGAAAACTTGGCTAACTCATAATGAGACTCCATCACATTGGGAGAGTGGATTTATTAAACCTGTAGAAAATGAAGAAAACTATTTTGAAATATCAAATTCACAAGATAGTGGGCGAGTGGAAGTTTTGAAAGGAGAATTGGCTAGTAGTGGAGAATTGCATACTTTACATTTCAAAATGAAGCTTATTCAAAATGACCCTCGAATGGTAAATAGCGAAAGAATTTTTACAATTAATCAAAATGAACTTTCATATGTGATGAAAATGACTACTAAAAATACTCCTGAACATCAACAACACTTAGCGAGTTCATTAAAAAGACAACCAGAATGAAATTAGCATCAATTGTAGCATTTGACAACTTTACAGACATAGATGTTTTCTTAGCTTGGGATTTACTTAATAGAGTAAAAGAAAAACATAACGACTTTGAAGTTAAATTAATAGGTACAGCTGAATATCATACTTCGGCTTGTGGAATAGAACTTAAAATGCAAGGAAAAATCGGAACTGCACAAAATGCAGACTTGGTTTTTTTTGCTAGCGGACCAGGCACACGAAAATTATACAAGGATAAAGAATATTTAAATCAGTTCAATCTAAATTCTGAAAGACAAATTATATGTTCAATGTGTTCAGGTGCTTTGATTTTGGGAGGTTTAGGAGTTTTGAATGGTCTAACAGCGACAACTTATCCAACAGCGTTTAACGAGTTGAAAGAACTTGGAATATCAGTTGTTGAAGATAGTCACTTAGTAACTCATAATAATATTGGAACAGCGGCAGGTTGTTTAGCAGCTGTTGACTTAATTAGTTGGGCAATTAAAAAATTGTACAATGAAAACACAAGTGAATATATAGTAAATTCAGTAAGACCCGTTGGACAATACAAAATAGAATAAACAACGAACGGCTAACAAGGTATTGCCAAAAGTGGGGCAGACGTGCTTCTATGACACTTTTGTGCATAACCGAACATTAGTTTTTCAAATCAATAGTAGTGCTGAAAAGCCCCGCCTTTGGCAATACCCAAAACGTTAGCGGGCATTGTAAAAGAAATGAAGAAAGTATATTTAAATATAATTCCGAAACTTGGTGTTCTTCAAGATTTTGACATTGCAGAAGCTTCAAATCTATTTTTCCTCAAAATATTAAAGAAAGATCAGTGCATAGTAAGACCAGGCACTAATTCGCAGTATATTTATTTTCTATTGTCAGGTTTAGTTTACTCGCATACCATTGAAGAAAAAATAAACTGGTATGAATTTGAAGGACAATCATTCGCAGATATTGAAAGTGTATTTTTTAATAAACAATGTGACCAATATATTCGGTGTGCTGAAGATTCTTCGGTCGTATCTATTAGTAAAGACAACCTTTTATATTTGGTTAAAACAAATCATAAATGGGCAGTTTGGTATGCTTTATTTCTAGAGGAAATCATTCAAAGAATGTATTATTATTACAAAAACCTATTAGTTAAAGACGCATCCCAACGTTACAGTGAATTAATAGAACTACATCCGGAGATTATTCAGCGAATACCTTTAGGACATATTGCATCATACCTTGGCATATCTCAAGTCAGCCTAAGTAGAATCAGAGCAGGTAGGCAGACGAAAAAGTCTTGACGTTTTTAACATATGTAAAAGGAAATCTTACTGCGGTAATTTACCTTTGAACTTATATTAAACAGTTTAGAATAATGACAATTCAATTTTTGTTTGCAATAGTTTTTTGCTTCTCCTATACTTCTGAAAATGCTTTAATAGGAAGTTGGAAAACTGAATTAGATAATTCTGTAGTAAAAATAGAAATGAAAAATAATGTATTTGAAGGTGTAATTATTAAATCAGATGAACCCAAGTATATTGGCGTAAAAATTATTAAATCAGTTTATAAATTTGAAGGAAAATATAAGTGTCAGATCTATGATCCTAAGGTGAAAAAGTATTTTGATGCAACAATAGAGTTAATAAATGAAAGTAAGCTTGAGGTAAAGGCATCATGTTGCTTTGGTCTATTCAGTAAAACCTATATTTGGGAAAGACATTATTGATTCTTCTTATATTATCATAATCAAAACATTAACAAATGATGAAATCGCATAGCAATAAGATCAAAGTTCATCGATTATTAAGAGAGCTTTTCGGACTTGAGACGACAAGATTTGACTTATTGGCAATTATAATAAGTGCTGTGTCATTTGCTGCATTGACGCTGATTCTCAACTCAAATTCAGCCGCTTTAGCCACTAAAGCAATAGTGCTGATAATACTCGCACTTGACATTGGTGGTGGCGTTGTGGCAAACTTTACAACAGGAACAAACAATTATTATGCTGAGTCATTACAGAAAAGATATCTTTTTGTTGTTTTTCATCTATTACAGCCATCAGTTCTCATTTGGATCTTTCCAAATGAGTTATTAGCGATTTTGGGAGTATCGATTTTTACTCTGACAAGTTCACTCATTGTATTGAACATAAAAAAGAATTACAATCAAAGAATAATTGCTGTAACACTTTTGCTTCTGTCCTTAATTCTATCAACTATTTTGAATTATACCGACCCATTGGCACAAGTGATAATGCAACTCTTTTCGGTAAAACTCATTTTGGCATTTAGTGTAAATTGGACTGCAAATGACAAAGATGAAAAAAGAATGTAAATTAATACAACGACCCGCAAACAGCCGTTTGGCTCAGTGGCGGGTGACGTTATTAGTTGTACATTCTACCTCGCATCAACATTTGTGGTGTATTGACAGTTTTGTGCTCCCCTGCCTGCCGGCAGGGAAATCCGCCACTGCGCCAAGCGCCAAAACGTTAGTTCATTTATGGATTTAGATGTTGTTTGCGATAATAATTATATAGTTGTTAGACCAAAGACAACTTCACATATCACTTTGAAAACCTAATCGGGCTATTAAATTCAAAATTTATTTCTTTTTGGTTTTTTGCAACTTTTGCTAAACATCAAAGAAAATTATTTCCTCAATTTAAAGTAAAAGAGCTGGAGATATTTTCAATCCCAAGGGTTATTGACAGAATAACTAGAAAAAAAACAGAAACACTCATAGAAAAAATTATCTCAAGGAAACAGTATAATAAAGACAGCAGCTTGGAAGAAAACCAAATAGCCAGTTTGTTTACCATCTTTACAACCTAACCGAAGGAGCAATCGCCATAGTAGAAAGTTAAAGCAAATAATAAATGAATAGAAAGGCACTGAATGCTTCGCAGTTGGCAAAGGTGTCGGCTCAGTACTTCGTATGACAGTTTTTCGTAAATTCGAGTGCGCAGCTTCGAAACAAGTTTGCTAGTAAAAACCCCGACTTCGCCAAACGTTATCTTAAAACTACCCCCGAACTAACAAATTAGAATCAAAGTATGAAACCAAACACAAACATATTGACTTCCCTAGTTTTTGTACTTTTTATTCAACTTTTAACTTCGTGTGGTGATAGTTCAAAATCGGCAGTTAGTCAAACTGAAAAAAATACTATGATAAAAAAATCGAACCCGGTCGTTTACTTTGAAATACCTGTTAACAACATAGACAGAGCAATAAAATTTTATAAGACTGTATTCAACTTTGACTTCGACAAGGAGATTATTGACAACAATGAAATGGCATTATTTCCTTTTGTTGAGGAGAACTCGGGGATTTCGGGTGCATTGGCAAAAGGAGAAATTTATAAACCGACTAAGGACGGAGTAGTGATCTACTTTAAGACACAAAACATTGATGAGACATTAAAATTGGCAACCTCAAACGGTGGACAAATTCTATACCCTAAAACAGACAACCGAATTGGATTTGTTGCAGAATTTGAAGATACAGAAGGGAACAGAATAGCATTGTATCAATCAAAAGAATGACGAAAAAAAGCAAACACTAACAATTAAAGTTATGGCAATCATCAATCCTCACATTAACTTCAATGGCAATGCCGAAGAAGCATTTAATTTTTACAAGTCAGTATTTGGCGGAGAGTTCGCAAAGATTATGCGTTTCAAAGACTTGGCAAGCGCTGAATTTCCGGTATCAGAAAATGAAGCGAATAAGATTATGCACATTGCATTACCCATTGGTAAAAGTGTTTTGATGGCTAATGACGTGCCTGAAATATTGGGACGAACAAACGAAAACGAGAACCGAAGCAAAATTGTAATTAGTGCCGAAAGTAAAGAAGAAGCCGACAAATTATTCAATGGACTTTCGGCAGGTGGGCAAATTGAAATGCCTATAGCCGATAGTCCTTGGGGTTCTTACTTTGGAATGTTTAGAGACAAATACGGAATTGAATGGATGGTGGACTATGACCCCATTTACAAAGGGCAATTATAACAAGATGAATCGCTGCTAAGAAAGAAGGATTTCTGCTGGCGGATCTATATCAAGAATCAGGCCTTTAACAAGCTCCTAAGTGCTGCGTTCAATTCCAGATACTTGAATTGGAATCCTGTCTTTTGAATTTTCTTCGAGGAAACCTTGCTCCCATTGAGCACCATGCCTGCCATCTCACCCAAGATCAGGTTCATCACAAAAGTGGGAATATTAGGAAGCCAAAATGGCCGATTCAAAATATGAGCAATGGCCTTTGTGAGTTCTGCATTCGTTACCCAATTAGTACCCACGCCATTGTAGACACCTTGTAGTGATTGATCTTCGGCCGCTCTAATAAACATGGCGCACAGATCATCGATGTGAATCCAACTTAAATATTGTTTTCCAGAGCCAAGCGGAGCACCTACCCCAAAGCGTATTGGCTTTGCCATCTCGGCCAATGCGCCACCTTTTTCACTGAGCACAATACCTATTCTCAATTTTACGAGCCGAAGCCCAAGAGTTGCAATTGTATCGGTTTGTTCTTCCCACTCTCTGGTAACGTCCGCTAAAAATCCACTTCCGGCTTTGCTCTCCTCTGTAAAAACCTCTTCACCTTGTCCGAACCCATAATAGCCGATGGCCGATGCGCCCACAAAAGTTTTAACAGCATGGCGGTGATTTTTAAGAGTGTCGACTAACAGCTGAGTCGAGTGGGTACGGCTTTCCAGTATCTCTTTTTTTCGCTGCGCAGTCCATCGTTGATCTGCTATGCCAGCCCCGGCCAAATGGATAATCGTATCTACCCCCTCAAGGGCTTGAAGATCAATGGATTTATTCTCTACGTTCCACACAAACGAAGGAATACGTCCGGTTTTTTTAATTCTGCCGAGGTGTGAAACGTGGTGCCCTTTTTCTAACAACATCGCTGTGAGGCGGCTACCAACTAGCCCCGATGCTCCTGTTACCAAAATTTTCTGGATCATTATTTGTAGTTTTGAGACGAAGATTTTTTAGTTCACGCAAAGGCGCTAAGCCTCCAAAGGAAAAGGCAATTAAAATGTTTTGCGACTTAGCGTCTTTGCGTGCCACTTCATCTAACAAAGTAACACAACCCTTATGATAAAGTTTCGATTTTTATTTGCCCTTATTCTTCTAGCTGGCAGTTCCGTTGCTCAAACAGTAAAAGTGAAAACTCAGCCACAACGTGTGAAAGGCGAAAATGTAGACGGATTTGCTGTTGATCTGGAGGGAAAGCGGACAGATGTGGCTGCTTCACTCACCAAGTTTCTCAAAGAGATAGGGAAGGCAAAATTTTTGTCATCCGATCCATTGGTGATTACAGACCCGGTTTTTAATGGAACCGTTTATCCGAAAGGATCAATTTATGCATTTACCAACGAGAGCGGGAATGTGGTAACGGCTTGGTTGGGCATCAAAACTACTGAGTGGGAAACAAAAGATGCGAACTTCATCAATAAGCAATTGGAGCGGATGGCGAATGACTTTGGTGTCCGCTTTTACCGTGAGAAGATGCAAGCACAGATTGATGAGACTGATCAAGCTGGGTTAGCTGTTGAAAAGCAGGCCTTGCGATTTATGAATCAGGGAAAGGATTTAGCTACAAAACTAACCAACAACGGGCTGGAGAAAATCCGGTTAGAGAAAGCACTGGAGACCAATAAATTTGAAAGCGAAGTGCTAAAGGTAAAAGTCGACAACAACAAGAAAGCGCAAGACTCGATTGCCAACGTGGCCGTTCAGATCAATAAAGTGAAGCAAAGTCAATTAGAGAAGCTACGAAAAATCAATTGACAAGATTTACTTGCTGTTCTTATCCAGCTACAAAGAACCAAGCGTAACGTACAGCTATAAAAAGTTATCAACGAATGCATGAATTTTTCCAGCTTCAGTTCGTGCCTATTCGTGGATTCGTGGCAAGAAATGAGATGGTGAGTGAGTTTAGCTATTTGTTTTTGTGCGTATGTTCAACGATATTTTTCGAAAGGAGAGGGGAATGTGCAAATCGAAGTTCTGCCTCCAATGCAAAGTGATCTGAGAGATCAGCATGGATGGTGTCCCAATTTTTTCGAATGGCTTTGATTTCTCTTGAAGTAGAAATAAATTGGTTGGATGGGTCGCGAATAAGGATATAGTCGATTAAATCCTGATTCCGTCCGGCCTCTACGTGCAGGTCATTCTGTAGTCGATCATACGAATACTGAAGCGCCCCAACCAGTTCACCATCTGTTGCACGTAATGTTTGCAACATGAAATTATATTCTTCTTCTTTTTTACGATTGATATTAAAGTCACCACAGACAATCTGTGGCACGCCTTCTTTATGTAATGGCTGTAAGAGTCGATTGTAAAATTCAACACACTGACTTTGCCGTATCCAAGGGTGTCCTGAATTCTGCAGATGAGTACCAGCGATTTGAATAATCGAACCGTTTACATCAACCTCAGCAATAAGACCACCTTTTCTGGAAAAGGCATCAATGCCTGACTTGTTTTTAAAAATGATGGAGTGGGAGGAAACGATGGGATGTTTGCTGAATATCCAAAGCCCACTATTTGTTTTGTAGGAGATCAGTTTTTGGTTTGCCGGACCAGATTGGTAAGGATATTTTTCGTGAAGGTGCCGGAAGATTTTTTTTCGTGCGTTGCGCTGAAACGCTTCCTGAAAAACGATGACATCATAGTCGCTGTCTTTCAAGATATTGCCAATGGCATCGGCTCTTTCGCCCTTGCCCTTTACCCGTACTACTCCCGGAAGCATATAAATATTCCAAGAGAGAATTTTAATTTTTTCTGGTGGTGGCGGTGACTGCATCGGTTGACAAAAGCCAACCTCGAAGGTGAGTAAACTGATGATGAGGATCAGTCGATTATTCATTTTATAATTCAAAGTTCTAGAAACAGTGTTACCTTATCGTAAACAGAGCATTACGAATGTGTCATTTAAATATCGGTTACCCCGACATTGTGAGTCTGAAGATTGATTTCAAAACGGTTGTTCATGCCAGATGGCAATTTGGATGTCTCAAAGTAGCATCACAATAGATAAGTGAATACAATGCCAATAAATGCCCCTGCGGCCACATCAACCAAAAAATGCTGAAGCAGGTATACTCGAGAGTACCCGCCAATTAAAGAACGAACGACAGTCCAATTGTAGCAGCAGCATTTCTAACAAATAGTGACAACAACAAGGCAAGGCAAAAGATGGTAGCCGTGTGACCGGATGGAAATGAAAAATGACTATGCACCTCCACCCCCCGAACAAAATGAAGAAGACTATTGTCGATGAGTTCTTTCGGTCTTTTTAGATGACCGAAAAGGCCACGTTTTAAAACTGCACATAAAATCCCATGACCAATCCAAATTGTAGCTGTGAAGATTGTATAACGGAATCGGACGAAATAGAGTAGCTTATTTTTCAATCCTTTGATCTCAAAATTACCCTACGATCAACTTGACTTGATGTAAATATTATTAAATTGCTGATGGATGATTTAAAACTCTAAATAATATCTTTTTGTGATAATATTTTGATAATTTTGTCTTCACGTAACACTCCAGATACTTTCTTTAGTTTGAAAAAAATAGGATTTTGCTATTATCTATTGTCATTCCTGCCTACAACGAATCGGAAACTATTCATCTTATCCTAACAAAGATCAAGCAGATTCAATTGCTTGGCGGGTTAGATAAAGAGATTTTAATAGTGGATGACTGTTCAACTGATCAAACTCAGCAGGCAGTTGCAAAGTACCATCTAGAAAATTCGGATTTGACTATTCGCTATTCCAGAAATGAGATAAATAGGGGGAAGGGGTTTTCGTTGGCACGAGGGATCAGTGAAGCTGTGGGGGATTTTGTGATTGTACAAGATGCTGATTTAGAGTATGACCCTGAAGAATACAACACGCTGTTAAAACCGATGCTATACAATAACGCAGATGTGGTGTACGGCTCACGTTTCATGGGAGGTAATCCGCATCGGATTTTGTTTTTTTGGCATTCCATCGGCAATCGATTTTTAACCTTTCTCTCCAATGTAGCTACCAATCTCAACTTGACCGATATGGAAACGGGTTACAAGTTGTTCAAAAGAGAAATCATCCAAAAGATCTCATTGAAGGAAAATAGATTTGGGTTTGAACCGGAAGTAACGGCCAAAGTAGCGAGAATAAAAGGTATCCGAATTTATGAAGTGGGCATTTCCTACTATGGGCGAACCTATGACGAGGGAAAAAAAATAAATTGGAAAGATGGCCTTCGTGCTATTTATTGCATAATCAAATACAACTATTTTTCTAAAAACTGATTTTGAAAACAAAGTACTATTTTCTTTTTATTCCAATTGGTATCGTCTATCTCATTGGCATGTTCAACGATGTAATGGAGGTAGATGCGTCCCAGTACGCAGCCATGAGTCGCGAAATGCTTGAAAGTGGAAACTATCTACAATTGTATGATCGCGGGCAGAACTACTTAGACAAACCACCTTTGTTATTTTGGGTATCGGCCATGTCATTCAAGCTGTTTGGCATTTCGAATTTTAGCTATAAGTTGCCCTCCGTGCTTTTTTCTTTGCTAGGAATTTTTGCCACAGCTCGATTGGGGCGAAGGCTCTACGGTGAGAAAGCAGGATTTTACGCTGCACTAATTCTTTCTTCTTGCCAGGCCTGGTTTATGATGAATCAAGACATTCGTACGGATACCATTTTGGCAGCATGTACCATTTTTGCCATTTGGCAATTGTTCATTTTCATGGATGAGCAAAAGTTCATTCATCTCATCTTCGGATCAATAGGAGTGGCCGGGGCGATGCTCACCAAAGGCCCGATTGGGTTAATGGTGCCCGCGCTCGGAATTGGATTTTATTTGTTGGTAAAGCGTGATTGGAAAAATCTTTTCAACTGGAAATGGCTGCTAGTGCCGATAATCGTTGCCATTTGTATCAGTCCCTTTTTGTATGGGCTCTATCAACAATATGATTTACAACCTGGCAAAATCATCCAAGGCGAGCCGATTCAATCAGGTGTCAAGTTCTACCTTTGGACTCAAAGTTTTGGACGAATCACAGGAGAAAGCGTTTGGAAAGATGATACTACCCAACTCTTCTTTACGCACACTTTTCTTTGGGCATTTTTGCCGTGGTGTGTGTTATTTGTGGTGGCGCTTTGGCGCGATACCGCGACATTGATAAAGGCTCGCCTTCATTTGGCGAGTGGATATACTGCACTTACCTGGGGTGGATTTGTGTTTCCATTCATTGCGTTCTCACTTTCGCACTACAAATTGCCACACTACATTTTTGTCATTTTTCCATTGGCAGCTATCGCCTCAGCAAATTTTCTGGATTTCTTAATCGAGAATGGGTCAGTGCTCTGGCAAAAAAGATGGAAGTGGATTCAGTTATTCGTGGCCACACTCGCTTACACACTTGGAATTTTGCTCTGTACTTGGGCTTTCCCCATGTCAAATTTGTTTGCATGGATTTTAACACTAACTGGTGTTGGTGCTGGCCTCTATTTCGTGTGGAGGGGAATATCACCCTTCGAAAAAATAGTTCTGCCCTCAGCCATTGCGATTATCGTCCTCAATTTTTTGTTGAACGTACACTTCTATCCGACCCTATTTTATTTCACCACCTCCAACCAGGCGGCCAAGTTAGTTAAAGCGGATGGCGGTGAGAAGAATTTCAGAACGCTAAATCAGGTGTCGTATGGACTGGATGTGTATGCGCAGCGCACTGTGCCAAATTATGGCACCGTGGATGAACTTCTGCAAAACAGTAACAACAAAACATTGTGGGTTTATACTAATGCGCAGGGGCATCAGGAAATACTGGCAAGGGGCTTAAGAATCTTAGAGGACAAAAAGATGGAACACTTTCATATCTCCACCTTGTCGATGCTTTTCCTCAACCCAAAAACGAGAAGTAAGGAAATTGAGTATAAGCACCTGCTGAAGATTGATACCTCTATTTTATGATTTTTTTAAACCGATGATGGCTATTAGAATGAGTCCTAAGTAAACGAAGTCCATGGGCTTAATTGCATCTTTAAAAAAGAAAACTTCAATCATTTTCACTCCAGCTAACGTAACGCCCATCCAAATAGCAAATGCCGTAGAAGCCGGAATTTCTTTCATCGCCAAGGAAAAAAAATAAATGTTGGCCAAGCCAAATCCAACGTAACCTACCAGGGGGAGAAGAGCCACTAAGTTATCGGTTGGGTGCTGAGCGATGGCTTGAAACGATATTTTCTTGATTTCGGCAAAACTCAGTTTTTTCAAACTAAAGATCCATCCGATTTCAAACAGGGATGCAATAAAAAGGTAAAGCCACTGCATCAGACCAGGCTTTCCTCTTCTGCCGACTTGTTTGCTTTGGGCGAAAATAGGCTAGCGAAAGATTTCATGATGCTGAAACGCAAATTCAGATACCAATTCCACCCCTTCTTCTTTTTAAGTTCATCTTCATCAAATCGCTTCACCGAAAAAGCATGTTGTAAAAAATAGTCTTTTGGATATTTGTAAGGAAGTCCAAATTCGACTGGTTTTTTGTTAGGAAGATAGGCAGTACCAAACATCCAATCCCAAAAGGCAAATTTGGTGGAATAGTTGGCGAAATACGTCTCTTTGGTTTCAGCATGATGCCATTGGTGCATCTCCGGCCCATTGATAAAGTATTGCCAATTGCCTGAACGCACATCAATATTGCTGTGGATATACATACCCCACACTGCATCGATACAAGCTTTGATGGGAACCACCATCGGGTTGGCCCCCAGCAAAATAATGGGAGCAAATTCTATCGTCTGGTTGATAATGATTTCAACGACATGAGACCTTGAACCGGCAATCCAATCAACTTCGCGAACAGAATGATGTGCCTCGTGTGTACGCCACAAAATTTTGGAATTGTGCTGCCAACGATGGAACCAATAAATGTACAAGTCGTGGGTAATCAGGAAAAATAGTACTTGCACCCAAATCGGCCAGTGTGAAACCAATTGCAAAGAAGACAATGCAAACCGATGGTCAATAGGTTGAATAATGAAATCGAAAATAAGTATCTTCAAAAAGAAGCTTTGAATGAGGGTATACCACACCAAATCCACCCAAAAACCTTCTCTGAAAAAGGGCAAACCTTTTCGATAAGGATATTTTCGCTCCAACCAGATAAGGGCGACAGCTGAAGAAATCAGAATTAAGAAGGTAATCGTTTCGACTCTCATCTAAATAATTTGTCCAAATTAAAAACTATTTTAATGGCTCAGGCTTCATGCTTCAGGCGACAAGCTTGTAGCGTGTGGCATTTAGCTTACATAAAGCATCATCTAAGCTGTAACTGGTTGATTAATTACTCTCCTTAATCTCTTCATGGGCTCCAGCTCTGTGTCATACACGCGCTTTACACCATCGCCCAGACTTTTTTCAATGTCGCGGATGTCGCGCACAAGCTTTACAATTCCTTGTGGCTCAACGGAGGCAGCATGATCTGATCCCCACATGGCTCGATCTAACGTAACGTGCCGCTCTACAAAAGTAGCTCCCAAAGAAACTGCAGCTAACGTTGGGGCTAACCCAGTCTCGTGACCTGAATATCCAATAGGCAGATCAAACTTGTTGATCAACGTACGGATCATGTTCAAGTTTAACTGTGCAGGATCGCAAGGATACGCAGAAGTAGAGTGAGCCACCATCACATTTTTTGTCCCTGTTAAATCAATGGCGTCTTCAATTTCCATTTCGGTCGACATACCAGTTGAAAGCATTAGCGGTCTTTCCGTTGACAAGACTTTCTTAATCAAATCAAAATCCGTAAGGCTGGCCGAAGCCAACTTGTACATGACCGGATTGAATTGTTCTAAGAAATCAACAGATGGTTCATCCCAAGCGGAGGCAAACCAATCGATTTTCTTTTGTTGACAATATTGATCAATTTCTTCAAACTCGGCCTTACCAAATTCGGTTTTGCGTTTGTAGTCGATGTAGCTCATTGTGCCCCATGGGGTTTGGCGCTGCTTCTCCCATTGATCTTTAGGCACACATAGTTCGGGCGTACGTTTTTGAAACTTCACTGCATCACAGCCCGCAATGCTGGCCCAGTCAATTAACTTCTTGGCAATTTCTACCGAGCCATTGTGGTTAATCCCAATCTCTGCGATGATGTACACCGGATGACCGGCACCAATCTTTCTTCCGTTTTTTAATTCAACATGGTTCATAGTAGTATGGTTTTAGTTGATAGTTTTTTAGTTCGGGTTTACTTTACTGTTAATAATCAGTTCTGCAAATTCTCTAAAGGCACCATGGCCGCCATTGGTGGTGCATACGTAATGAGCAACTCTGCGCGCAAAACTCATCGCATCTCCCGGACAAGCACACAAGCCCACTTGTTTCATTATTTCTTCATCATTAATGTCGTCACCGATATAGGCTATTTCATCTTTTGAAATGTTGATGCGCACCATGATATCTTGCAGGCGTTGGGCTTTGTCCATCACACCCATGTGCAATTCTGTTATTTTTAGCTTCTCAGCTCTCTTCGATACTGGAAGGGAATCTTCACGTGTGATGATGCCCGTTTCAATGGCTGCAATCTTGCGTAGACGCTCCACACCCATGCCATCGCGAAATGAAAAACGTTTTAATTCTTCACCGTTGCCAGAGTAGTAAACGCCATTGTCGGTGAGTACTCCATCTACATCGGTGATCATTAGTTTTATTTTCTCTGCTCTTCTCTTTATTTCTGTTATTGACATATTGTTTAAGATTAGAGACGTGAGACATGAGATATGAGAAATTCGTCTCAATTCTCACATCTCAAATCGTACGTCTAAATTATCGTCCATCCGCCATCGACTACCAAATTTGCTCCCGTCATATAGCTTGAAGCCTCACTCGCCAAAAAGACAACCGCCCCTTTGTAATCCGTGTGTTTTGCCATTCTTCCAAGTACGGTACGGTCACTGTAATTTTTTTTGAAGAATTCTTGCTGGCCATTCTCTACACCACCTGGCGAAAGTGTGTTCACACGCACACCCTTATCGCCCCAGTACGCTGCCAAAAACCTTGTAAAGCTGATGATCGCACCCTTTGTAGTCGGGTAGGAGGCTGATTTGTAAAAAGTCTGGGCTCCCTTTTCGTTCTGATATAATTTTTGATCAGGTGCCGTGATGCCATACGTGGACGCAATGTTGATGATGCTCCCACTTGTCGCTTCTGCCATTGCTGAGCCGAAAATCTGACTGCACAAAAACACACCTGTAACATTTACTTCTAACGATTTTTTCCAAAGATTAAGTGGGTAGTTTTCGAACTTGGATAATTCAAGTGCAGCAATAGGATTTTCGAACATGTCGTTGATAGCCGCATTATTTACTAAGATGTCGATCTTGCCATAACGTACCATCACGGCTTCTTTTGCTTCCATAACAGAAAGATCATTGGCAACATCCAAGCCTATACCCATGTGTTTATCTCCCAGTTGTTTTGCAAAGTGTTGTGATGCTGCCTCGTCCAAGTCGGCAACAATCACCCTAGCTCCAGCTTCGGCCAACGCTTCACAGTGACTTCGGCCAATCAATCCGCACGCGCCTGTAACAATCGCTGTTTTCCCCGCTAGTGAAAATAATTCCATTAGTGTAACGCCTTTTCTTTAAACGCTTTTTGAACATCTCCTACTTTTCTAAAAACGGCTTCAACCGGTTTTCCAAGAAGAAGTGAGGCTATATCGTTTCCTTTCAGTGCTTCGGCAAGAAGAGAGAGAACGGTATCATATACTTTTAAGGTGTAATTGATATCTTCTTCTGAGTGGGTAAAGCAAACATTATGAAACCCACCCCAAAGAACACCGCGCTTGATCATTTCTTGTTGAACAAAAGATTTTAAGATCAACGGATCTCCTGCAGATGCATTGAAGGTAATGATGGTGCGGCAATCAAAGCCTTGGCAAGTTGTGACTTTGGTAAGTTGATATTTGGCTGCCAATTCGTTGTAACCTTCTTTCAATCGCTTTCCTTTTTCGGCTAATGCTTTGGGCACGTTTTTGTCGATCATTTCATGAATAGTTGCCATTGCTGCCGCCATAGACAGCACTTCGCCACCAAACGTAGAGTAAAAGAAAACATCTTTTTCAAAAAGTTGAAGCACGTCCTTGCGTCCTGTAAGCAGGGCGATCGGCATTCCATTTGCAAAGGCCTTGGAGTAAACTGCTAAGTCGGGCGTGATGCCGAAATACTCCTGTGCGCCCCCGATGGCTATTCGGAACCCAGTCCACATTTCGTCAAAAATCAGCAGGCTACCGTTGGCCTTGCAGAGCGCTTGCACCTTTTGCAAGAAATCGTCCTTGGGAGCTTCAAAAATAAAAGGCTCCAAAATCACGCAGGCAACGTCTTCGTCTAATTTGCTGCGAAGCGATTCAATGTTGTTGTAATCAAACGTTGCCGTAAGTTCTTTTATCTCGGCCGGAATGCCTTCTGCGCGGCTGGTGGAGCCGATGTACCAGTCGTGCCAGCCGTGATAGCCGCAACACAGCACTTTTTTTCTTCCCGTGAAAGCGCGTGATACCCGCACTGCCGCGCTGCACACCTCCGCTCCGGTTTTGGCGATGCGTACTCCTTCCGCGTTGGGAATAATTTTTTGAATTAACTCGCTCAGTTCTACTTCGAGGGGGTGCATCAACGAAAAGGTGATTCCATCCCTTAGCTGCTTTTGGATGGCCTGATCGACCCGATCATAACAGTAGCCTAATGAAACAGGCCCGATAGCCATGTTGTAGTCAATGTATTTGTTTCCGTCCACATCCCATACATGCGCATCTTTTCCCTTTGCCAAGTACTTTGGGGCAACTCCATTTACATATTGCGAAGGACCTTTGGCCATTGTTTGTGTTACTGGGAACATTACTTGCTTGGCACGTTCGTACAGCGAATTGGAGATAGTGATGTCGGGATATTGACTGGTCATGATTAATGTGTTGACGTGGTTAACGTGTTGACGTGTTGACGAGTTTCCAGCATATTCATGGTTTGAACGGCTATCTTTTCTGGAGTAAAACCTTCGTTGCCTAGTACATCAGCCAGTCGGCCGGGTTTGAACCAATGTTCATTCAGCGAAAGCGATTGTACGTTTGCTAGTTGTTGGTGATTCAATAAGACTTCAGCAACAATAGAAAACAAGCCGCCAATTTTGAAGTGATCTTCCACAGTCACGATTAAATCACTTTCTCTTGCTACTTTGAGAATGACCTCTTCGTCTACTGGCTTTAGGCAACGCATGTTTACAAGCCCTACCGAAAGGCCTTGCTGTTCCAATAGCTGCCTTGCCTCAAAAACTTGGTTGAAGAGTATACCATACGTTAGAAACGTAACTGTCGTACCTTCTGCAACTACTTCCGATTTTCCAATCGTGAAATTCTTATCGTGTTGATAAAGTGGTTTGATCAAATTAGCGCGCGTATAGCTAGGTGCTTTGGAGTGCCAGATTTCCGGGAGCATTAACAACATATCTTCCTCATCCGCAGGGGCAAAAACGTGCATACCAGGAATCCCTCGCATAATGGAAACGTCTTCAATGGCTTGATGGGTTGGTCCGTTGCCATCCGATAAAAATCCGGGAATGAATCCAGTCAACTTTACTGGAAGATTAGCAATACCCACATCGGTGCGTATAAATTCAAAGGCTCGCATTGTTAAGAAAGCGGCCAGTGCATGGACAATCGGTACGCGGCCACGCAACGCCAACCCAGCGGCCATGCCAATCATGGTTTGTTCGGTGATACCCGTATCAATGAATTGATTGGCCAAAAGGGGATTATTGGGGATGTTACGTATCAATGCACGATTCTCTGCCGTCATGATAACGTAGCGCTCGTCTGCCAATGCTAGCTCTGTAATTAGTTGTTCGTAGTTCATTTACAAAAAGAGAAGTTAGAAGTCAGAATTTAGAAGTTAGAATGTCTTTCAACTGAATACTGTTTTACTATTTATATACTCATCACTGAATACTGAATACCGACTATCGCTTGCCAACTATCTAACAACAAGAGTCTCCGAGTTCAATTCCGCCATTTTGTTCTCGTGCAGTTCTTCCAACAATGCATTTACTTCTTCGTGGGTGAAATTGCAAAACCAACGATCTGCTCTTCGCTCAATGCTGGGCAACCCTTTTCCCCTGACCGTGTGTGCTACCACAATCGTTGGCTTTCCGTTGCCGAGCGGAAGTGCAGAAAACGTTTCCGCAAGTTTTTCAAAATCATGCCCATCTACATCTACTGCATTCCAACCGAAGGCTTCAAACTTTTCTTTGATAGAATTCAGTGGGATCAATTCTTCGGTGGCCACGTTCGCTTGAAAATAATTCCGATCGACAATCCAAATCAGGTTGTCTAACTTATGTGCGGCCGCTACCAGAGCAGCCTCCCAAACCGAACCTTCATTCAATTCGCCATCGCCCGTTACTACTACTACTTTGTTTGTTTGATTTTTCCATTTACAATCCAACGCTACACCCATCGCTACCGAAGGCAAATGGCCCAAAGATCCAGAATGAAATTCCACACCTGGAATTTTTGTATTCGGATGCCAATAGATGCTATCATTTGTTTTCAAATGATTGTCGAGGCGAGATTTTTCGATAAAACCAATTTCCGCAAATAGTCCATAGAGAGCGGGAACATCGTGTCCCTTTGATAGAAACAGGTAGTCGCGATTGGGGTCTTCCAAATTTTCGGGCGACACACTCAAGTACCTGGAATACAGAAATACAAACAAGTCGGCACAGGAAAGAGAAGCGCCAGTAAAGCAACCGCCATCTGTGGATAGTCGAACGATGTTCTCTCTTACTTTTAGCGCTAGTTCTTTTAGTTCGTTGTGGGTCATTTTAATGTGCTAATTTGCTAATGTGTTGATGCGTTGAAGTGTTGAGGTGTTGAAGTGTTGAGGTGTTGATGTATTTAAGTGTTGAAGATTTGACGTTAATATGATACTACTATCTTACTTCTTATTTCCAATTTCTCCGTTTTACATTTAACTTCTTATTCTAACATCTTGTTCTAACTTTTTATTCTAACACTTATTCTAACTTCTTAATTCTGACTTCTTAATTCTAACTTCTAACTTCTTAATTCTGACTTCTAACTTCTTAATTCTAACTTCTTAATTCTGACTTCTTAATTCTAACTTCTTAATTCTCACTTCTAAATTCTGACTTCTATATTCTGACTTCTATTCTCTCGCAGTACTTTCGCCACCTAAGCCCCAACCAAAACCCTTGTCTGTTCTTTTCCAACTGTTTTCAGTTCATGCAAATGGTTTCTATACCAATTCACGCCCACCCATTTCTCGTTAATTTTTTTGAGTGTCGGTTCGTTTTCCAAAAGTTGAAGAATGTCGCTCAAGGAAAATTTTGGATTTATTGGATATAGCCTTTCATAGACTTGCTTGATAAATTCATAGTCTTCCGGGTAGTCGATCGTCCAGCGGTGGCTCATCGAATAGTCAAGTCCGGTTTCCCAGGTTACATTTCCAATTCTAAACTGGCTTGGGTTCTCCCACAGATAAGGTGTGGTGTGCTCTAGCTCCATTGTAGCCGTTGCATTTTCCCAGGCGATTTCCAGCGCTGCAAACGACATCACTTCTACATCGTTTCCATCGGGAAACGTGGCGGGGTGGAGGTTGCTCACATAATCAAACTTGTTTTGGTTCAATAAATAAAAGCCAATTACATTATCGATTACTCCCGGGTCTATCAACGGACAATCTGAAGGAATTTTTACTACCACGTCCGCCTTGTGTTTGATGGCTACCTGATAATGTCGATCAAGTAAATCGGATTTGCTTCCTTGGTATACCTCAATCTGGTTTTGTTGGCACCATTCGACAATCTGTGCGTCTTCTTCACTTGTCGTGGTTGCTACCACAATTTTTCCAATTCGTTTTGCCAACGAAACACGTTCAATCATTCTGGCCAGCAGTGTATCCCCGAATAGCGGCAGTAACACTTTGCCAGGCAAACGAGTAGAGCTGGTGCGTGCCTGAATAACGGTGACAACACTCTTTTCGTGGGTCATCAGCAGGCAATTTTTTGGTACGATGCCTCTACCGTTGGCAATTCTTGTGTCAAAAATTGCTGTTTGCTTTTCTTCGTTTCAATGTATCGTCTGCATACCTCGGCAATATGTTCAGCCGAACGGCCACCATTTTGAATAGGCGCTTTTTTACGCAAATCATCAACATCAAAAAAGGAATGTACTTTTTTGCCCAATGCTATGCCTACATAAACAACCGTAGAATATTGTGTGATCAACTCTTCGCAATGAAAGATCATGTGGTTGATGTTGCCATCGGTATAGACCAAAGCTTCGGGTGCGTTTTCTCTTATTTCGCGAAGTGCCCTCTCTTTTCGCTCGTTAGGATGGAGCTTAAAGATTAACTGCCGTCCATTGGCGATGGCCACACATTTGCGAATAAACTGAGGACGGTTTTCAATACCAGTGCATTCTCTAATGTCAGAGGTAGCAACAAGAACAAAATGGCGATGGGGGAAAGAATTGTGCGCGAACGCCTCCACGTTGTCAAAATTAGGCATGCCGGTGACAATAAGTTTGGCCGGATCGGTACCCAGTTTTTTGAAATGATCTTTATACCCTTCGCTGGCCACGCAATAAATATCACACAAATCGGAAGTGCCATTCAACGAAGTATTGAACGCCCAATAGCGTGGCATGTCTAGCCATTTCACCACCTTCGACCACGGTGTCAATCGGTCGGTCATGCCTTCCTGCACCCAAACTGTTTTGGTTTTACGAATGGATTTCGGCACCAACAAGTCGCTGCATACGACTGCTAAGTCGTAGTGATTGTTGTAGACCAATTGTTGATAATCGTTCTTCAGGCCATTTTGCTGAAGGTATCTATCCGATGAATTTTTGAAGCCGCCCGACAAAATCGTATGGTCGGCCGCACCTGCTTTTACCAGCGATTGCAAAACAAAATTGTCGCTATAAAATTGACTGAAATAACAATCGTACTCGGGAAGATGCGAGGCGATGGCGTGCATCTGGGTAACTTGGTTGTATGAGCCAACCGTAAACAAGATCTTCTTCACGTATCTTTCCATTTTACAATAATTAATACCGTGGAGCTGCCAAACAATCAGGTCAAACCAAAGATTCAATGCTTTGAGAGTGAGAGCCAACTGTTTTAATACAAACTACTTTGATTGATAAACGTTTGCACACGAAAAATATGCTATCAATGCGGATTAATTTTTCTCAAAAATATAACAAAAATGTTAATTCAAATTTTAGCGCACGTAACCAAAAGGTTATGCTTTTAACATTGAATTAATAATGACTTAATAGTATAGGGGAACTAAATCGAAAAAGGATTAACGCTGTTTCCACTGCCGTTCATTCGCATCATAGTAATTAATCTCGTCAGGGAATTCGATGTATTCTTCTTGTGATTTCCTCCGTTCGAATAGGTCAAGGGCTTCATTCTTAACCATTCTGTCAAAAAGAAATAATGACTTCTTCTTTAATTCTTCATCTTTCATTTTGAATGTGCGAAACACTTCTTTGTAGTAGGCCAGGGTTCCGCCATCAGCCAGAACCATTTTTCCACCGGTGGCTACTCGCTTTTCTACTAAACTGGGCGCTCTTCTGCTGACCAGGAAATAGCAAGTATCTCCTTTGATGAAAAAGGCGTCCATTCGATGCAGTGACTGCTGTTCGCGATAATGCGGATCGTAGCCCTTATAAAACCTTTCAAGGTAGGTTAGTCCTTCGGGGGCACGGCCTACATACCGGATGATCGTCCACATAATAGCATCTTGCTCTTTAGCGGTTAAATGATCAGTAGGTTGATAGCTTTTTGACTTACATGAGACAGCCAAAACGAAGAGGATCAAAAGCAAAAGTTTGTTCATTTGACAAAGGTAACGCTTGAAATGTTAGTTAAAAAAAAGAGGCTCGCTGTAGCGAGCCTCTTTTCAAATGTTGAAAAAACTATTAATAAACTTTCGATGAAGGTTGGAACTCTGTCCATCCGTCCGTCCAATCTGTAGCACCAAATCCACCTCTGTACGTGATAGTCTTGTCGAAGAAAGCACCCATTTTCGCATTAGTGAAGTTAGCCGTTCCGTTCAAATTGCTAGTATTCGCTGCATCTCCTGCGGCTAGAATGAAACTAGGATTTGAAGGATAGTTGGCAGCGGTACTAGCTCCCCAATAGGTCGCTGATGGAACGCCAGTTGCTGTGATCTTAGTTGCATCAGGAATTGTGTTGAAAGACGTATTATTATTGTTGCCCCAATAAGTGGCAACTGCTGACGCGTCTCCACTACTTAAGCCCGTAATAAATATTGCATCTGCTTGTGTAGATGACGTACCTGTTCCTGAACTGCCAGGTACACTTAACACGTTGTAAGCGTGTACAGCCGAGCCAGAAGTCAGGTTATCCAATGTTCCTTGGTCGTCTACGCGCAATCCTTTTCTCCAGCCAGAGAAGAATGAATTAAAGATCGAAATATTGGTTCTTCTGCGAATGTGAATGGCATTGTCATAGTTATTCGAAATGCTCCGGCTTTGAATATCACGTGGGCCAAGCACTGTTATGTTTGAGAAAACACCGCTAGTACAACCGGTCTTGACGGTACCATCACAGATGTTTGCAATCGCGTCACCATTTCCTTGGTTGTCGCTTTCAAATGCATTTGAACCAGATTGGTCTGCAGAAGAAACGTTACGCACCACAATACCCCATTGTACATTACCTCTCCAGCCAAAGTCTGTATCGAAGTCGTCATCCCAAGTAGAAAGAGACACTAAACGCTTTGCGTTAACCATGCCACCAAACCATTCGAAGCCATCATCTCCACCAAAAGACACCTGAACTCTGTCGATCACCGTTGCGCCACCTAGGCCACCCATAGTCAAACTATTGGTTTCGTTGTTTGGCGTCAATTCAATACCCGCATACTCGATGCGTGTGTAGGTCATTGTTCCATTATTTTCAGTTAAACCAACATCTATGTTAGCAGCACCAATTGTTCCGTAAGGCTGATTAGCAATGCCTTCCGCGTTTGGTCTTGATGATTGGTTTACGAAGGCATTTCCAGTCCATGAAATTCCTCCCCAATCGCCACGGTCGCGCTCACCAGGTCCTTGTGAAGATGTGAAAACCACCGGCTCAGCAAGCGTTCCATTTGAAAGCAAAATGCCCCCTGGCTGGATGATCAAAAGACCTTTGGTTGCCTTATCTCCCTTAATTATTGCGCCTGCATTTACAGTAAGTGTCACACCATTTGGCACCAACACAGTACCCTTAATCAAATAAGGTGTTCCTTTTACCAAGGTGCGTGTCGCAAGTGTTCCTGTTAATTCCACAATTGGGCTACCTACTGTCAGGGTGAAGTTAGCTATTGTTGAAGGGAAATTTTTGTTGTCAACTGCCTGGAAAGAGATGATGATGGATGAGCCAACCACTGCTGAAGCAGGGATCGTGTATACATAATCCTGTGTGAAGGTTTTGGCACCACTTATAGGATATGATTCTACTTGTGCTCCTCCTACATAAACGTCCAACGACTTACCACCATTAGGAGCAGTTACAGTCGCTTTGATTGTTACCGCTGCCCCAGGGATGTTTTGACCTGTTGCCGCATCCAATGCTACCGTAGCAGCAGGTTCAACTTTCTCAGATTCGCTGCAGCTTTGAATAATCAAAAGCGAAGCGAGCGCCACAAAAAGTGTGAGTACTCTAAATTTTTTCATGCTATATAGTTTTTTGTTTGGGTTCAAAATTAGCCTTATGAATTGGCTCGATGTTTACAATCAGGTTAAGGTTCCATTACGTGAATGTTACCATTTTCAAGATTTGTTAACATAAAAAAAGCCCCGCCAAGGCGGGGCTTTTAGTCTCGAAACCGGTTTGGCTATTTGTGGAACTTCACCGAAAATGAAAGTGAATATTGTGCTCCAACCTGATAACCTCTCAACAACGGATCAGACGCCTGAATCTCGCTGTCATTGGCATTGTCTTGCTTATATTGATAGCTGGCGTTCAACAAATTCTGCACGTTTAGCTTAATCTCATATTTCTTTTTAAACTCTTTTGCAATTTGGATGTCGACAATATTACGTGGCATTTCAAACCAGGTAGGGTAAAGGATATCGCCTACTGTGAATATCCGTTGCCCAAACACGTTATAAGCCAAATTAACTGAGAATCCAGTTTGAGTGTCGGCATAGTAAGCACCAATATTTACAATATAAGGCGATTGACCAGTGAGTGGTCTGAAGCGAGCCTGGTTCGTGGCACCAGCACCCACATCTACCTGCGACTTAATGAAGGCAGCATTCGCGTTGATTGATGTGTTTCTCAAAAACTTCGAAACCCCCAAGCTTGATAGTGATTTGCGGAATTCAATTTCAGCCCCTACCGTATAAGCTTCTGGCGAGTTGGCATAAAAGAATTGAGGGCTTTCGCCAGTGATTTGGTTATACAACTCGATGGGATCTTTGAAGTTTTTGTAGAATCCTCCAATGCTGAATATTTCACCAGGGTTAGGATAAAACTCATAACGAACATCGATGTTATCAATAAATGCAGTACGAAGGCTGGGCGTTCCGATGATATTAGCATCCACTTCGAATTGATAAAACAGGAAAGGCGCTAGTTCTCTAAACTCCGGACGATTCAAGGTACGACTGTATGCAGCGCGCAATAATGATCTCTCGGTAAGGTTGTAGGCAAGGTTTGCGAAAGGTAGGGGTGCAAGAACGGTATTCTCTACCTTAACAGGAACATTATTGCCGGCAATCGCATCCACTTTTTGGATGTTGTTTTCTAGTCTGAATCCCCCTGATAAATCAAATTTTCCAAACGGAACTGATCCACCTAAATAGCCCGCTGTTAAAAAGTTTGATCCTGTATACGCATCTGATGTGCGAGTTCCCTCTTCAACCACAAAACCATTAACGTTTTTGACATTTTGAGATGAGAAAATTTCGCCAATCGGTAATCGAGACAATGCCACGCCAGTAGCGGGATCAGAGCTGCCGGGATATAAATAGCTTAAATAGCGCGCATTAAATGATCGGGTACGATACTCTACCAAATAACCGGCTTTGAATGTAGCCACACGCTTTTCAGTGGCATCTCCGAACTTGTGTTCGAAATTGACCGCATTGCTAAAACCATCGTCTTGCAGGGTAGACCAAAAGCGCCCTGTGTCGAAGAGGTTACTGCTTGGAGGCAATTGCATTTGAAAGGGATTTTCAGTTCCTCTCTCAGAAATATCTCGGTTTGTTCTAAAGCGTTTGAAATCCGGTTCTTTCTTATTGATCAAATTGGCACCAATTACCCAGTTGATTTGGCTCCGCGTGCGGAGTTTATGAAAACCCTGAAGTTGGCCAGAATAGATCGAGCGATCCAGGTAATAAGCCGCATAATTAACACGGTCAAAATTGGGTTGCTGAATGAAGTCGTTTCCTTCTCTTACAACCGTTCTGTTTTCTCCCAGTTGAACAAAGAAATTCTTGAATTCAAAACGGGTCTTATCGCTTACCTTAAACTCCCAATTGTGCATGGCACTAACACGTGTCTCACGAATGAAGGTATTGTCAGCATATTTAAAACGCGGTGTAAGAACGCCATTTGAAAATTCATTGTATCGGTTAAATTCAGCCTGATAAGTTTGATAACTGTTTGAATATCCAATAGAAGTGAGGTTTCTTGCCTGTACTTTCCCGATTTTAAATGATTGTGAGGTAGTTAAATTAAACCCCAAATCAAGCGGAGCTTGTTGGGTGTTGATAGCAAAGTTATTTTTCAAAGATTGACCTGCTGCTTGTGTTTGAAAAGCGGTTGTTTTGTTCAGATCCGCAGGAAACCCCCCTGGTAAATCTCTAAACCCATTGTCAAAACCAAGCCAATCAGTTGAGCTTCCCTGAGGCGATCTAAAGTCTTTGAAGGTGGTATTATCGCGGAACCCAACATTAAAACTGACTTTAGTAAAATCATCATGCTCAGGTTGTTTAGTAACAAGTTGAATAACGCCCCCTGCAAAGTCCCCGGGTAGTTCCGGAGTCCCAGATTTGTAAATCAACATTTGGTCAATAAAACCTGCTGGGATCAAGTCGAAAGAAAACGAACGCGAGTCAGTTTCTGTACTTGGGCCGATGGCTCCATTGATCATTACCTGATTGTAGCGTTGAGGTAGTCCTCGAACAATAACAAAACGATTATCTGCGATAGTGATACCAGGAACACGCTGAGCAATCTGCGCAGCATCTCTATCTGGAAGTTTAGTAATTTGTTCTGCAGAAATTCCACTTACAACGAGTTTGCTTTCGCGAATACCTTGCATTAACGAGACATCGTTGTTCACTTCACGAGTAGCCGTTACTACTACCTCTGCCAACTCAGCCACGTCCTCTACCAGTGTTGCTTCTATCGTGGTGATCTTTCCGCTTTCCACCACCACATCTGCCACGGTTTGTGTTTTATAGGTAACGGAGGAGATCGACAAAGTGTAAGTGCCAGGTTTTAGGTTCGCAATGGTGTACCCACCATCTAAATCAGTGGCCGCTCCTACAGATGTGCCTTGAATGACAACGTTGGCACCAATGAGCCCTTCTTTCGTTTTGTAATCAGTGATTTTTCCGGTAATAGAGCCATTTTGTGCAAAAGCAGAGGCGCTGATTAAAACGATACATACAATCCAGTAAATTTTCCGCATAGACAGGAGTTTAAATTTCCTGCGAATGTCGCTCGGCCATGTTACTTGATGTGGTCGGCATTGTTATGAAATTGTTAACCAAAAAAAACTAGTGACTGTTAGTGGTTTGTCTTAGGCAGATTAAAAATTGTAGAATGTGGGCCTTAGTGGATTGAAATAGAATAAGTTATGCGAATTACGGGCATAACATTTTGTTTATGTTTACATAAAGTGGGCAACATTTTGTTAATATCATAGAATTTCGAAATTCAAGATTCAAAAATGAGGTCAATTTTCTAACAGATCTTAAACCTTGAATTTTGAACTCAGCAGCTATCCTGCCGCCTTGGTTTGCCGATCAACAGTGCTTAACTTTACCATCACAAGCAAAAAGCTATGGGTCTCGTAAAATCGACTGTGGAACTGATCAACTTAAGCGATAGGCATCTTGCCGAAGCAGGTTATATAATGCCTGAACAAGTCAGAAAAATGTCTGTAAATGTAATGGTTGATAGTAGTGCGGTAATGTTAGCTATTAACGAAACCATAAAAAGCCAACTCGGGTTGAAAGTAAAGGAAAGGCAATCTTTCTCACTTGCCGATGGGCAAATAGTACAGTTAGACGTTGTGGGAGGATTGGAAGTTAAATTCAAAAATCGGTGGTGCGAAACAAATGCGATCGTTTTGAAAGGCGATACTGAGCCTTTGCTTGGTGCAGTGCCTATGGAGTTGATGGATTTGGTTATCTCACCGTTTGACCAAACATTGGAAGTCAATCCGAAACATCCTATTAAGCCTCAGCATATTCTTGCTGGAATTAGATAATTCAAAAATCAAGATTTAAAACTAATGAGCGTCCGGTTAGATGATCAGTGCTGTCTTTTTTTGAAGAATTGAATCTTGAACTTTGGATCTTGAACTAATTGCTAATCGGCTATTGTGTAACAGCGTTTTTACAGATTTAAGCTAGGCCGGAAAAGGTATTTTCTGTGGGTTTCTTCGTGCATTTTCCGAGCCATTGAGAAGTCCTTTTTCTCACAGTTGCGTCTGTCAGGTATTGGCCGTTGGATATTTCACGCTCACCTTCAAGGATTGCAAAAACCTGTTCCTTGGAAAGCAAAAGCATTTCCGATTTCGATTCGTCTTTCAAAAGAGAATAGACATCCTTCAAAAAACTTTCGTCTTTCGATTTTTTAATTTTTTGAATCAATGCCCTTTTTACCTCAGCTGTTGACATATTTTGTGCGTTTACGTTTTAAAGTTAGCAAAAGCAAAATGATTTAAAGCTCGTCAGATTGACCTTTGAGAATGAAAAAAAAGAATCATGGGTGAAAAGCTCATCCCATTTTGAATCTTGGATTTTGAATTACTTGCTGATCGGCACCTTCTGCAACAGTGCTTTTACAATATCTGCTGTTTTTACGTTGTCGGCTTCAGCTTCATAGTTTAATAAGATACGGTGGTTCATCACATCCAACGCCACTTCCTTGATATCTTCCGGCAGCACATAGTCGCGGCCTTCCATATAGGCAATTGCTTTGGAGGCGAGGTTTAAATTAATGCTGGCACGGGGTGAAGCACCAAATTGAATGTATTGTGCTTCATGGTCCAACTTGTATTCTTTCGGCTTGCGCGTAGCGGTCACCAACTCGATGATGTATTTCTCAAGCGATTCGGAGATTTTCACTTTATTCACCTCTTCGCGAATGGCAAAAATATCTTCTTTGGTCAACACGGTATTTACCTCATAGCCAAACTGCATGTTGGATATTCTGCGCATGATTTCCAATTCTTCTTGTTTGGTGGGATAGTTGACAAATACCTTCATCATGAAACGGTCTACCTGTGCTTCCGGCAACGGATAGGTTCCTTCCTGATCAACAGGGTTTTGCGTGGCCAGCACTAAGAAGGGGCGATCTAGCTTAAAGGTGGTTTCGCCAATCGTTACCGTCTTTTCTTGCATGGCTTCCAGCAAGGCAGACTGCACTTTGGCAGGAGAGCGGTTGATTTCATCGGCCAGAATGATATTGGCAAAAATAGGCCCCTTTTTTACTTCAAATTTTCCGTCTTTTTGGTTGTAGATCATCGTGCCCACTAAATCCGCAGGCAACAAATCAGGGGTAAATTGTATTCGTTGAAAATCCAAATGCAATACTTTCGCAAGCGTAGAGATCGTTAATGTCTTTGCCAAGCCCGGCACACCTTCCAACAACACATGCCCGTTGGTGAAAAGCCCTACTAACAAGCGATTTACCATGTAGCTTTGGCCTACCACCACTTTGGCCACTTCTTCAAATACGTGTTTGATTTTTGCCTGATGAGCCTGATGCAGTTCTGAGGAGGATGTAAATGCCATAAAGTCTTTTTTTGAGAGCGACAAAATTAAAAAAAAGGGCGGATTTGAGGCATTTACTTTTTTTGTAGGCTGTGCGACATTCCGCCCGGCCAATTACCCTCAACTTTGCTTTGTTTTGTAACGGGGCAAGAGCCCGCCTTTCGGGCGATCGTTTCGATGAGCGGCAAAACAGGGTAGTTTAATTTATTTAACTTTAACGCTTCAAAGTGGCTCATGCAACTTTCTATCGCCAGTAACGCTATTTTAAATCAGATTTCCGACCTTATCCATCAAGTAAAAGATGAGGATTTTTGTCGGCCGGTGAAGACGCTTAGTAATTCAACCATTGGCCAGCATTTGCGCCACATCCTGGAGTTTTTTATCTGCCTGGAGCAGGGGTCTGAACGCGGCAGAGTGAATTACGACAAGCGCCAACATGACAAGTTGATTGAGACCGACAGGTTTTTAGCTCTGCACACGATTCAAAAAATCAAAGAGTTTGTTTCAGCCCAACAAGCCGATCAACCCCTTCAATTAGAGGTAGGGTATCACCAAGATACAGAGGAAACGTTGGTGATTGCGTCTAATTTTTACAGAGAACTGATTTACAATATTGAACATGCCGTTCACCATATGGCGATCATGAAAATTGGAGTGTTAGAAGTAGCTCCCTATGTGTCAATGCCACCTGATTTTGGAGTAGCCGTGTCAACCATTCGCCATAGGAAGTCCGAAACAGCACTTCAGCAGCGATAATCTTACCATTATCTTTATTTTTTCTGTGCGAAATTTCTTTGTGAAGCTTTTTCATTGGGAGTATTGGCCATTCGGGATCATCCAGGCTCCGGTTATTTTACTATGGCTCTGGTATGCGGTTAAAGAAAGATCACTGTTCTATTTTTCCGCGTCTAATCCGGGAATCCTCACAGGTGGTATGATGGGCGAATCAAAATATGACGTATTGCAATTAGTGCCTGATGATGTAAAGCCGAAAACGCTACTTGTTAGATCGCCCTCTTCCATAGAGGAGCTAATGAATCTTGTTGCGATCAATGGACTAACTTTCCCACTCATCTTCAAGCCTGATCTGGGGGAGCGCGGGTGGATGGTTAAAAGAATCAAGACCGAGGGAGAAGCAAGGCAATACCTGAGTGAGATTCGGGTTGATTTCATCATTCAGGAACTGGTCGACTTGCCGCTAGAGTTTGGCGTGTTCTATCTCCGCTTTCCCAGTCAGGAAAACGGATTTGTGAATTCAATTACGGGCAAGGAGTTTTTGTCGGTGGAAGGCGATGGAATGCAAACGCTTGAAGAACTAATCCGGAAAAAAGACAGGGCCATGTTGCAATGGGATGTGTTAAAAACTACCTATTCAAATCGACTTCAAACTATTTTGCCAATGGGTGAGAAAATGGAGTTGGTGTCGATCGGCAATCATTGTCTGGGCACTACTTTTCTAAATCAGAATCACCTAATTAATGAAAAGCTCTCGGCTTCTTTTGACCGAATCAGCAAAAACATCAATGGTTTTTACTTTGGCAGGTTTGATTTGCGTTGTGCCTCATTGGCGGATTTAGAAAACGGAAAAGTAAAGATTGTTGAATTGAATGGATGTGGAGCCGAACCCGCGCACATTTATCATCCGGGAGCTTCACTGTGGAAAGGTATTTCGGACTTGATCACCCATTGGAATAACATGTATCGGATCAGTAAAGAAAATCACGCCCGTGGTGTTGACTATCTGTCGTTTCGCGAAGGACGCGAGATCTACCAAAAATTTAAAATGAAAGTGGGGTAGAGTGTTTATAAGGCTTTCAGTTGTACATCGTACTTCGTAAACTCGTACCTTTCGCTTCATGTTGGTCTACCTTCAAGTTTTTTTAACCGGATTGGTTTTTAGCTTCATTGGTTCTATCCCACCGGGCACACTCAATGTCACGGTTCTTCAATTGGGATTGGACAAAAAGATGGGCGTGGCACTGCGATTTGCCCTTGCGGTTTCCATTATTGAATACCCCTATGCGTGGATCGCTGTTGCTTTTGAAGATTGGTTGAGTTCCTCGCCACTCATCATCGAGAATTTTCAATTGATCACGGCCGTTGTCATGACGGTGCTTGGGCTTTTTACCCTTTGGGCATCCAGAAAACCGTCTACCTTTTCGGTCAAGTTTAGCGAAAGCGGATTCAGGCGAGGGATCGTTTTGAGTTTGCTCAACCCGATGGCTATTCCTTATTGGATGGGTGCCACTGCCTATTTTAAAGCCCAAGGTTGGGTCGACCTTTCAACTCAGGGCCTTGTTCACAGTTATGTGTTGGGCACATCCGTGGGAGCCATGCTATTGCTCACCTTATTTATTTTTCTGGCGAACCGCTTGTCGCGGTATGTGCAGCAAAACATCGTCATTAAGATGCTACCGGGTACTATAATGTTAGTCTTGGGCCTTTACGCGTTTGCCCGTTATTTGTTTTGAGTGACCCCGCGGTCTTTTCGAAATCTAAAATCTATTAGCACCTTTGTCTATAATTTTTTTCTGTGTCAGATCGATATAATCAACGCGGGGTCTCAGCTTCAAAGGAAGACGTGCATGACGCCATCAAGAAAATAGACAAAGGACTTTATCCTAATGCTTTTTGCAAGATCGTGCCTGATTTACTGGCTAACGATTCGAATTATTGCACGGTGATGCACGCTGATGGCGCGGGCACCAAATCTTCGCTTGCTTACATTTATTGGAAAGAGACAGGCGATCTTAATGTTTGGAAGGGTATAGCACAAGATGCCATCATCATGAATGTAGATGACCTGTTGTGTGTAGGCGCCACAGGCCCCATTCTCCTTTCCTCTACCATTGGCAGAAATAAAAATAAAATTCCCGGTGAAGTGATCAGTACGCTAATCAATGGCACGGAAGAGGTTTTAGAAATGCTGCGTTCACATGGCATGAACATCAGTAGCACGGGGGGAGAGACGGCAGATGTGGGCGATTTGGTTCGCACCATTATTGTTGATAGCACGGTCACCGCTCGCCTCAAGCGAGACGAAGTGATCGACAATAAAAATATTGAAGCCGGTGATGTCATTGTTGGGTTAGCATCCTATGGGCAGGCTGTTTATGAATCAGAATACAATGGAGGCATGGGGAGCAATGGGTTGACTTCATCGCGCCACGATGTTTTTAGTAATGTGTATGCAAAGAAATATCCGGAGTCGTATGACCCATCGGTTCCCGCAGAGTTGGTTTATTCCGGTAAGTATTTGGTCACCGATCAACTACCAGCAACGCCCTTAAATATTGGCAAACTTGTGTTGTCACCCACGCGTACCTACGCGCCCGTCATCATTGCCATGCTGAAAGAAATGCGTACACACATTCACGGGATGGTGCATTGCAGTGGCGGAGCGCAAACTAAAGTATTGCACTTTATCGACAATCTCCATGTGATTAAGGATCATTTATTTGAAATTCCTCCTCTTTTTAAACTGATCCATGGCGTAAGTGGTACCGATTTAAAAGAGATGTATAAAGTCTTCAACATGGGTCATCGAATGGAAATCTACCTGCCTGAAAAAATGGCAGCGCAGGTTATTTCGATCAGTCGTTCATTGGGCGTGGAGGCACAGATTGTTGGAAGAGTAGAATCCTTTGAAAAAAAGCAAGTGACGGTGAAAACTTCGCTGGGGGAGTTTGTTTATTATTAGAGTACCCTAGATACTTTGATATTACTTATAAACTTATCCGGTCCAACTAAAGCTGTTTGCTAAAGACCTCAATCAATCTTTGAAGTTCCTTGTCAGAAATATTGGGCTGTTCGGATTTATCAAAAATATCCATAAGGAATACTCTGCCTTTCAAGATGCGGACCAAAGTTATAATTCTGGCACCACTGCTTTTACCTTTGCCTTTTGACGAAATAGCTAATCTGATTTTGTAACAATCTTTTCCGAGTGGAACACCTTGCTCAGGCGTTTCAACTAGGGATTCCACTAAAGGTTTTAAGTCTGACTTAAGTGACTTATATTTTTTCGAAAGCCTCTTAAATTTTCTCTCAAAAGGTTCAGTGACTATAACTTCAAAGTTCATTCAGTAACTGACTAGCTGATTTCAATTTTTTCTTTCCCTGTTCAAACAACTTTACATCCTGGAAAGCCTCGGACAAATCATTTATGTGTTGACTTTTCTTTTTGTCGCGTACTTGCTGAAGCACTTTTACATAACGAAAGTTTTTAATCAATTCCATAAAAAATGGTGACCGATTGTCTTCAACTTCTAAAATCATTTTCATAGTTGGATTTATAGAATTAGAATGCAAAAGTAGTGTATTTGCGTAAATTATATTAGCGTAAAATACGCAAGGTCAAATCCCTTATTCTTACTAAATTGCGCCCTATTTTTCAGTATCCGTGAGTAAATATAAAGAAGCCAAAGAACTCAATTACGCTACCATCGCCAGCGAGATGCTGGAATTTTGGAAGGAGAACCAGATTTTTGAAAAATCGGTGAGCAACCGCGAAGGCGCAAAGACCTTTACTTTCTATGAGGGACCACCGTCTGCCAATGGCACGCCCGGCATTCACCACGTGATGGCGCGCACCGTAAAAGACATTTTTTGTCGCTATAAAACGCTACAGGGTTTTCAGGTAAAGCGCAAGGGCGGTTGGGACACACACGGGCTACCCGTGGAGTTACAAGTGGAAAAGGAATTGGGCATCACCAAAGATGACATAGGCAAGAAAATTTCCATCGAAGACTACAACCAGAAGTGCCGCGAAACGGTGATGAAGTACAAAGATCAATGGGATGATCTCACCACCAAGATGGGCTATTGGGTAGATTTGAAAAACCCATACGTTACCTACGAAAAAGAATACATCGAGTCGCTGTGGTGGATTTTGAAAAAATTCTACGATAAAGGTTTATTGTATAAAGGTTACACCATACAACCTTACTCTCCTTCAGACGGTACCGGACTTAGTTCGCACGAGTTGAACCAACCGGGTTGCTATAAAGATGTGAAGGATACATCGGTGGTGGCGCAGTTTAAATTAATTCAAGACCTGCCTACCGGGCAGGCAGGTTCAAAGTTCAAAACGCTCTTCACTTCGAATGAAGAGGTGTGCGTTTTAGCCTGGACTACTACACCCTGGACCCTGCCATCCAATAGTGCGTTGGCAGTAGGTGAAAGAATTAAATATGTTCAGGTTAACTCCTTCAATCCCTACACATTTAAATCGGTGAGTGTAGTGCTGGCGAAGGACCTGGTGGGCAAATATTTTTCAGAGAAGAACAAAGACCTAAAGTTAGGTGACTATAAATCGGGAGATAAAGCAATCCCGTTTGAAATTGTAAAGGAGTTTTCCGGTAAGGAGTTAATCGGCCTCCGCTATGAGCAATTGATGCCTTACGTGCAACCCTTCTATTCTGCAGAAAATGCTTTTCAAATTATCACTGGAGATTTTGTAACAACAGAAGACGGAACAGGGGTAGTTCATATCTCACCAACCTTTGGTGCCGATGACTTTCGTGTAGCAAAGCAAAATGGAATACCTGCACTTACTATCAAAGACGAAGCCGGCAATGAACTACCTACCGTAGATAAAAAAGGTAAATTCATTTCCGTCATTGGCGAAAAACTGAAGGCAGGTGTCGCCATGTATAAAATAAAAACACACAAGCCACTTGGTGCAGATGATTTTTACGTAAAGAACTACACCGATGAAGATGAAACGAATCCAGATTACAAGAACACGGATGTTATCATCTCGATCATTTTAAAAGAGGAAAACAAAGCTTTTAAGGTAGAGAAGTACGAGCACACCTACCCGCACTCCTGGCGTACCGACAAGCCCGTATTGTATTATCCACTGGATGCATGGTTCATCAAAACTACTGCGCTTAAGGATAAGATGGTCGAGTTGAACAAAACCATCAATTGGAAACCGGAGTCAACAGGTACGGGACGCTTTGGCAATTGGCTGGAGAATTTGGTGGATTGGAATTTGTCAAGGTCACGTTATTGGGGAACACCATTGCCGATTTGGAGAACGAAAGACGGAAAAGAAGAAATTTGTATAGGCTCTATTCAACAACTAACAGAAGAAATAGAAAAGGCCAAGAAGGTAGGAATCAAGAATTCAACATTCAATAGTCAAAATTTCGATTTGCATCGTCCATTTGTCGATGAAATCATTTTAGCAGGCAGGAACGGTGAGCCGATGTATCGGGAGACAGATCTGATAGACGTATGGTTCGACTCTGGTGCAATGCCTTACGCGCAGTGGCACTATCCATTTGAGAATAAAGAAGTTTTTGAAAATTCATATCCGGCTGATTACATCTCGGAAGGCGTTGACCAGACACGCGGATGGTTCTTCACCCTGCATGCAATTGCCACTTTGCTGAGCGAGAGCAGTGAAGAAATTAAAGCCGTCAACAAAAAGGTGAACAATGGCGGAGTAGCATTTAAAAACGTCATCTCTACCGGGCTGGTGCTGGATAAGAACGGAGAGAAAATGAGCAAGCGCAAAGGCAATGTCGTTGATCCCTACACAACGCTGGGAAAATACGGAGCGGATGTGGTGCGTTGGTACATGATTGAAAATGCACCTCCATGGGATAACCTGAAGTTTGACTTAGCGGGTATTGAGGAAACCCAGCGCAGGTTTTTCGGTACGCTGATGAACACGTATTCCTTCTTTGCCATGTATGCCAATATCGATGGCTTTGTAAAAGATGAAATGAATAATGTTCCATTTGATCGTCTGGCGCCACTAGATAAATGGATCATCACCAAAGAACAATCGTTGATCGAAGAAGTGTCTGCTGCTTACGAAGACTATGAGCCAACGAAAGCAGCTCGCGCCATTCAAGAATTCGTGAACGATCACGTATCAAATTGGTACGTTCGCCTAAACCGTAAGCGTTTTTGGCAGCCATCGTCCTTGTCCTCCGTAGCCTTGGCGAAGGAGGACTTGTCTTCCACAGCCTCATCTAAAGGGGGCTTATCACTATCCGAAGATAAACGTGCAGCTTATGAAACACTCTACGAATGTTTGATGGTAACGGCTCAGTTGATGGCTCCCATCGCTCCATTCTTTAGTGAGTGGCTTTATAAAAACCTGACTGATAATATTCGTAGCAAGGCAAAGCAGTTCAATACTCCTCTTCAGTTTGAATCGATTCACCACACGTTGTTGGTGAAGGCCGAGCCTAGTCGCAAAGATCAGGAATTGGAAATCTCGATGGCTTATGCCCAGCGGATTTGTTCGCTCGTCCACTCAATCAGAAAGAACAGTAAGATAAAAGTCCGCACCCCCTTGCAGAAAATATTATTGCCTGTGTTGGATGAGAAGTTTGCCAACCGCGTGCGCAGCGTAGAAGCTATCATCAACGCGGAGGTAAACGTAAAGTCGATTGAATATATAGATGACACTTCTGGCTTGTTGGTGAAGAAAGTGAAGCCGAATTTCGCCAAACTTGGAAAGCAATATGGCGCAAAGATGAAAGAAGTTTCGTCTGTCATTAATGGAATGAGCAAAGAAGAAATTTCCATCATCGAGAAAGCTGGTAAACTATCAAAAGATGGATTTGATCTGGTGGTAGAAGATGTATTGATCAGCTCAGAAGATATACCCGGTTGGGCAGTGGCTGCAGAAGGCGGTGTTACCGTAGCATTGGACATCACCATTACCGATGATCTTAAGCGTGAGGGTATCGCCCGAGACTTTGTGAATCGAGTGCAAAACTTGCGCAAAGACATGGGTATGGAAGTGTTAGACAAAATCTCCATAGAAGTCGAAAATCACCAGGAATTAGCCACTTCTTCCCTTACGGAATTTAAAGATTACATCTGCACCGAAACACAATCGTTGCGTTTGGAGTTTAAAGAGAAAGTCGTGGACGGTGTCGAGGTAGACATGGATGAATTTGTGTTGAAAATCAAAGTAACCTTACAGTAATTCTGAATAATGAAAATCTTAAAATACTTTTTGATTGCGCTGTTGATCATTTGCTTAGACCAAGCCAGTAAATTATTGGTTCATAAATACATGTATTTGCACGAAGAAGTAAATGTGATTGGAGAATGGTTCAAGCTTCATTATCTATTGAATCCGGGCATGGCCTTCGGCATTAAATGGGACAATGAGTTTGGAAAACTGGTGCTCACAGTATTTCGGATCTTTGCCATGTTTGGAATTAGTTATTACCTATTTCAAATGGTCAGAAAGAATTCTCATCCGGGATTTTTAGTGTGCCTGGCGATGATCTTAGGTGGAGCAATTGGTAATGTAATCGACAGTACTTTTTATGGCGTATTTCTTGACAACGCTCCGATTGGGTCACCAACAAGATGGTTTCATGGCCAAGTGATCGATATGTTGTTTTTCCCGGTGGCAGAGTTTGTTTGGCCGACATGGGTCCCTGGAATTGGAGGAGACTACTTTTTGTTTTTCAGTCCCGTATTCAATATCGCAGATTCTTCTATCTTTTTGGGAGTGGCAACTATCCTATTGTTTCAAAAACGATTTTTCAAAGAGACTGAGGAGGAAAACAAATCCACTGTTGAACCGCCACCTTCAGAGGTGCAAAGCACTGAAACTGATTTATCTTCGCCCACGTCTAGTATTTAACGATGGCAGAACAACTCATCATTGAGACGTCAGCTGATAAAGCAGCACGCTACAAGACGTTGTTGCCCCAAATAGAAGCGCTGACTGCCGGAGAGCCGGATGTCGTTGCGAATCTCTCAAACATTGCGGCAGCCCTCCGGCAAACGATGAATTTCTTTTGGGTTGGTTTTTATATAGTCAAACAAAATGCCTCGCCTGCCGGTAGTCAGGAGTTAGTACTTGGCCCTTTTCAAGGTCCAATAGCTTGCACACGTATTGCGTTTGGCAAAGGAGTTTGTGGTGCTTGCTGGAAGGAAAAGAAAGTGATGTTGGTGCCTAATGTTGAAGAATTTCCCGGGCATATTGCGTGCAGTTCAGATTCTAAGTCGGAGATTGTATTGCCCGCCTTTAAAAACGGGGAGGTGGCATTAGTGCTCGATGTCGATAGCGATCAACTGAATGATTTTGATGCCACTGATGAACTTTACTTGTCCCAGGTGATGAATCTCATCGAGGGTTTTATTTAGGCCCAGTATGGCTTCCACTGAGTTCTATCAAGACCGAGTCAACCATTTTCAAAAAAAGGTAAGGGAAGTAGATAAAACCATTCGGGTTTATTCTATCGCTCGCGTAGCGGTTGCATTGATCGCATTGGCACTTATCTATCTTGGATTCAAGGAAGCGCTGTTTTTCTATCCGCTTCCATTTTCGATTTTGCTTTTTTTCTTTCTGGTGCAACGTCAATTAAAAAAGGAGAATGAGAGAGAAGTTCTAAAGCACCTTATTGATTTAAATCGATGGGAAGTGGCAGCTGTTCGGTATGATTTTCAGAATTTTCCCGATGGGCAGCGTTATGTAGATCCAACTCATGTTTACAGTCATGACTTAGATCTTTTTGGCAAGAGTTCGCTCTTTCAATTTCTTAATCGATGCGCCACGCGACTTGGAGAAAATAGACTGGTTAATGATTTAGCCCATCTTACGTTGAGCAAAGAAGCAATTCTGCTTCGACAACAAGCCATTCGCGAGTTGGGGTCAATGATTGAGTTCCGCCAAGAGTGTTGGGCGGTAGGAAAGCAAATTCACGAGGTAGATTTTAATCTCGATTCGCTTTGGGTTTGGTTGAAGTCAGCCAATCTATTTTATAGAAAGAGAGCATTTTTGATTCTTCGCTGGGCGCTCCCTGTCATTACTTGCTTATCATTGTTGGCAAACGCATTCAACCCTGTTTTTCAATCTTTCTTCCTTTTGCTTTTTGTAGTACAGTTGGCAATCGCTGCGGCCTACTCAAAGCCAATTACCAGACTACAAAGCCAACTAGCCAGTTACCGATCCGTTTTGGAAAACTATGCTAAGCTATTTCATCAAATGGGCGATCAATCGTTTACCTCAACATTGCTCAATCAACATCAACGGATTGCACTAGAAGCGTCAACGCATGTACATACCTTTTCAAAATTGGTGAATGCCCTTGAAACGCGAATGAATTTGATTTCGCGTCTATTTGGTAACGGATTGTTTTTATATGATTTGCATACGGTAAGCCGATTAGAGCAGTGGCGTGAACAACATGCGGCATCGTTACCAAATTGGACAAACTCTCTGGCGGAGTGGGACGCTTTGCTTTCGTTTGCCACGTTTCATTACAACCATCCTAACTATGCCTTTGCTGAGCTGAACAACCAACTTGCACTTGTTGCTGACGAGGTGGGTCACCCCTTGATCCCGTCATCGGAGTGTGTAACAAATAGTTTTGACTTGGGGAATCTGGCTGGGTTAATGCTGATCACCGGGGCAAACATGGCGGGTAAGAGTACCTTCCTGCGATCGGTTGGGGTCAATTTTGTTTTGGGATTGAATGGATCTCCCGTTTGCGCGTCATATTGGAGTACACCCATGGCTGCCCTGCGCACCGGGATGCGCACAGCAGATTCACTCCAAGAGCATCAATCCTATTTTTATGCTGAGTTGAACCGATTGCATTCTATTATTGAGGAGTTACGTGTAGGAAAACCGATGCTCCTTTTGCTGGACGAGATTTTGAAAGGCACTAACTCAACAGACAAGCAACTAGGCTCAAGAGAATTGATTAAGCAGCTGATACAACAAAAAGCGTTGGTTTTAATTGCCACACACGATGTTGCCCTGGGCGATATGGAACAGCAATTCCCCGAAAAAGTATTTAATTCCTGCTTTGAAGGAAAGATAGAGAACGACCAATTGACATTCGATTACAAACTCAATAAAGGCGTTGCCCAAAAAGCCAACGCCACTTTCTTGATGAGGAAGATGGGGATTATTCCAGCTTAAAAAATTCAAATCTTTGCCACCATCCGCGCCTCAGGGGTTGTCTATTTTACCACAAACACAGCATTGCAACGAATAGCACGAAGTTACACGAATTATCCTTTGAATTTATTCGTGCTTATTGGTGTATTCGTGGCTAATATCTAAAATGCTGTTGAAATTGATACAATTAGTTATTTTCAGTACATTCGTTTTCATAATCTTTATTCCTATGAAAACTCAACTCAATCGCAGAGACTGGTTCAAATCCACACTGGCACTAACAGCCGGCATTGCCCTCACTTCGTCATTGACAAAAGAATTGATGGCCGCACCGCTGAGCGAGGCAGAAAGGTCATTCTTTGGACTAAAAACCAACGATGCTCAAAAGGTCAGACTCAACTCGAATGAAAACCCCTACGGCCCATCAGAGAAAGCCAAGAAGGCAGTGATGGAAAGTTTGTCTCGCGGAAATAGATATGCGTTCAATGAGCTAGAAGAGTTGAAAAAGATTATTGCAGCAAAGGAAGGAGTTGATCCTTCATTTATTCTGTTAGGCGCAGGTTCTGGAGAACTGCTGGTACAAACAGGAATTGCCTATGGCCTGGAAGGCGGTCGAGTGTTGTCAGCTTATCCAACTTTCCCCTTGTTGATGAACTACGCGCAACAGATGAAGGCTGCGTGGGATAAAGTTGATCTCAATGAAAAGCTGGAACACAACTATGAGGCATTGGCGTCTGCTATTAAGAGCGATACAAGATTAGTGTTTTCTTGCAACCCCAATAATCCAACGGGTACAGTGGTAAGTGACTCCATTGTGCGTGGATTTTGTGAAGAGGCATCCAAGAAAACGTTGGTGTATGCTGATGAAGCTTATTTGGAGTTTCTAGACCCAAGTCAGCAAAAATCTATGGTGTCTCTCGTACAAAACAACCCGAACGTAGTGGTCTCGAAGACGTTTTCAAAAATTTACGGATTGGCCGGGCTTCGCATTGGCTATTTGGTGGGTCAACCCGACACATTAAAAAAGATAGCGCAGTATGGCGACACCATTTCGCCTAGTCAAACAGCGTTAGCCGCAGCTAAAGCTAGCTTAGGAGATGAAGATTTTATGAAACTGACGAGAGAGAAGAATAGCGTTGCCCGGAAAGTATTGACAGAGTATCTGGATCAAAAGAAGATATTTTATGGTAAATCCTTTACCAATGTGGTTTTGTTCCCTGCTCCTAAGGATGGAAAGAAGATACTTTCTCAACTGGATGAAAAAGGATTCCTGATTCGTATTTGGGATTATCAAGGAAAAGAATGGTGCCGAGTTAGCATTGGCACGCAGGATGAGATGAAGAATTTTGTAAGGGCCTTTGATGAGGTAGTCGCTTAGTTACAAACATTCAGTTACCTGCTCGAATATTGATCGGGAGCATTTTGGTTGCTCTTAGGAAAGCGTTTTTACATCATTTTTAGATTAACCATATTGGATAAATCCGGAATTTAATTCCGGATTTATCCAAATTAGTTTACCTTGCAGCATGATAGATCGTGAAGCAGCGCCAAGGTTGCTTAGGCTAGCCAAGACTTTTCGCAGTGTCGCGGTGGTAGGGCCGAGACAGAGTGGGAAAACCACTCTTTGTAAGACAATCTTTCCAAAAAAGCCATACGTCTCTTTGGAAAACCCGGACACCTTGGAGTTTGCCCGAACTGATCCACGTGGGTTTCTCGGTCAGTTTAAAAATGGTGCAATACTCGATGAAGTACAACGAGCACCTCATCTATTTTCATATCTTCAACAAGTATTAGATGAAACAAAAAAGAAGGGACTATTCATTCTTACAGGCTCTAATAACTTTCTGTTGCAAGAAAATATAACCCAGACCCTTTCCGGTAGAATTGCTTATCTACAATTGCTTCCGCTATCAATAACTGAGCTGAAAAAAAGCAAAAAAAATAGGGCGGATTTTGCATGGCATATCCTAAACGGTGGTTATCCCGAAGTGCTTACCAAAAAAGTCAGTGCCGCAGACTGGTATGCCAATTACATCAACACATACGTGGAAAGGGACGTGAGGCAATTGAAAAATGTGGCTAACCTTTCACAATTTACAAAACTGCTTCGTTTATGCGCTGGTCGTACAGGACAGATTCTGAATTTAACCTCTTTTTCCAACGACTGTGGAATTGATCAGAAAACAGTCGCAGCATGGTTAAGCGTTTTGCAAAGCAGCTATATTATCTACCTTTTAAAGCCTTACCACACAAATTTTAATAAGCAGATTAGCAAAACACCAAAACTATATTTTTATGATACTGGCCTTGCTTGTTCACTATTAGGTATAGTTCAGGCAAAACAGATCATTAGTCATTCTGCCAAAGGTGCCTTGTTTGAGAATTTTGTTTTGGCCGAACTCTTAAAAAGGAGATTTAATTCAGGAGCTGCGGATAATCTTTTTTATTGGCGTGATAAGATGGGTAATGAGGTGGACATAATCTTGGATAATTCTAGCAAGATTACAGCCCTGGAGTTGAAAGCAGGTGAAACCGTGTCGCAAGATTTTTTTAAAGGGCTAGAGTATTTTTCTGCGTTGAACAAAAGCGCTGTTAATACAATTTTACTCTACGGAGGGAAACAAGCGTACAAAAGAACTAGTGGCACTATCGTTAAGCCGTGGATAGAAATGACCGACTTATGAAGTAGATAATAGGCAAACAAAAAAGTCAGGCATCACCTGACTTTTTTGTTTGCTATAAAGAGATTTTCTATTCTGCCACCAATACTTCTCCTTTGATAGTTAGCAGTACAAAGCCGCCTTCCACATTAGCGGTTACGGTAACTGTTTTGTTAAACGGTCCGGCAGCGCCAGCATTAAAAGTTGCTTTTATAAATCCTGAGCCACCTGGTTCTACCGGAGTTTTGGTCCAGTCAGGGGTCGTACAACCACAAGAAGGTTGTGCGTTCACGATAATCAATGGAGCTTTGCCTGTGTTGGTGAATTTAAACTCATGTGTTACTGGGATGCCCTGCTTAATTTTTCCAAAATCATGTACAGAAGACTCCCAATTAAAGGCAGCCACAGCGGGATTGACTTCATTTTTGCTGATCGTTCCAGTCATTTCTTGCGCGAAACCGATGCCTGTCACCAGAGCAAATGCGGCTAAAAAAAGTAATTTTCTCATGTTGTTGTCCAATTTTAGGTTAAACTTAAAAGGTTATTTTGATCTGTACAAACATCTCTGTTAAAAGTGGTTTTCGGTGTTAAAAAAGGCCTAAAAGATGTTAACGCTTTGTTAAAGGCATTTTTCGTACCAAAGTGGCTTTAAATACTAAATACCTTTGTAAGGTGAACAGGCTTACCCTTCGAATTGTAATTGCACTTGCTGCACTAAGTATCTTGGGCATTACCGCCACGCAGATATACTGGGTAAGGAAGGCTTTTGATTTGAAAGCGAACCAATTCAATGCCGATGTTAACTTGGCCTTGGAAAATGTTGCCACTCGCATCTACGATATCAATAAAACGCCCATGCCGGCCAATAGTCTCGTGGATCAGGAGTCGAGCAATTACTTTACTGTTTTAGTAAATGGTCCCATCGATTCGAATCTGTTAGGCTTTCTGCTAAAGAATGAATTTGACAAACGAAAGATAACAGCCGACTACCAGTTTGGTGTCTACGACTGTTCCGAGCAATGCATGGCCGGGGGCAATTACATTTCACCCACCAAAAATAAAATACCCGTAAGCCTGAGCGAATTGCCCGCCTTAAAAATGGATGGGTATTATTTTGGTGTTCGGTTTCCACAGATCGAAGCTAACCTGATCAGCCAAATGGGCATTTGGGGATTTTCCTCCATAGTGATGTTGGTGGTTATCTTCTTTTTTGTGTACACCCTGTTTGTGATCCTTAAGCAAAGGCGACTGTCAGAAGTTCAAAACGATTTTATTAATAACATGACGCATGAGTTTAAAACGCCATTGGCAACCATCGCTATATCCTCTGAAGTCTTGAAAGATCCATCGATCGCAAAAAACCCGGAACGGTTGTTGAACTATGCTACGATTATTGAAAACGAAAGTCAGCGGTTGAAGCAACAAGTGGAGCGTGTATTGCAAATGGCTCAGACAGAAAAAGCAGATGTTGGTTTAAAAAAGGAACAACAGGATATCCATGAACTTATTAAAGAAGCCGTAGACAATCACAAAGTAGCGCTCTCATCAAAGAGGGGAGAGGTTCGACTTGCGTTGAATGCAACTAACAGCCATATTTTGGCCGATAAACTTCATTTTACAAACGTGATAGGCAACCTATTAGACAATGCGATTAAGTATTGTGAAAAAGAACCGAGAATATCTATTACCACATCTAACAGCGAGGCATCTATTCAAATTGAGATAAGTGACAACGGCATCGGCATCAGCCAGGAGAATCAAAAAAAGATTTTCGCTCGTTTTTACCGGGTGCCAACCGGAAACCTTCATGATGTAAAGGGCTTTGGATTAGGACTAAACTATGTGAAACTGATTGTGGAAGCCCACAAGGGAAGAATTTCTGTTCAAAGTAAGCCCGGTAACGGAAGTATATTTACGATTGTGTTGCCAATGTAATTTGAATGAGTCAGATGGGTGCAAATATTTTACTAGTTGAAGATGACCCTAGTCTTGGGTTTGTGATAAAGGATAATCTGATTCACAAAGGATATCAGGTAACGCTCTGCACCAACGGAGAAGAAGGTGACCAGCAATTTCAAACTCAGTCGTTTGACTTGTGTATCTTGGATGTGATGATGCCTAAGAAAGATGGTTTTACGCTGGCACAATCCATTCGGTCAAAGAATAAAGAAGTTCCGATTTTGTTTGTGACTGCTAAGTCGATGCTAGAAGATAAAATTGTTGGATTTAATTCGGGTGGCGATGATTACCTAGTCAAGCCCTTTAGCATGGAAGAACTCTTTCTACGCATGGAAGTTTTCTTGCGAAGAACGGGCGCGGGCAGTCACTCTGTAGATGAAGCTTCCTACTCGATTGGCGATTTCAATTTTGACTGCAAGAATTTTTCTTTACATCATATCACAGGAAACAAAACACTGACACAGAAAGAAGCAGAAGTGTTAAAGCTGCTTTGTTCAAACAAAGACCGTGTGTTGAAGCGCGAAGAAATTTTAACTACCGTTTGGGGAGATGATGACTACTTTATGGGGCGAAGTTTAGATGTCTTTATTTCAAAACTGCGTAAGTATTTGAAAGATGACCCCAGGGTGGAAATTGTGAACTACCACGGAGTGGGGTTTCGGTTGGAATTTGCTCGTTAAAAATTTCACTATTTACAGATTGACTCTAGATGCTACCCATTGCTCAATCACGCGAGGGTAATGTTCATGTTCTAAGTTATGGATTTTGCTGGCAATTTGTTCAGAAATATCAGATGAAAGAACGGCACAGGACGTTTGAAAAACAATTCTCCCTTTATCGTATTGCTCGTTTACCTCGTGGATGGTAATGCCCGTCTCGGTTTCGCCTGCCTGTTTTACCGCTTCATGAACTCTCATTCCATACATGCCTTTTCCCCCAAATTTGGGCAACAAGGCGGGATGAATGTTGATCATTTTTCCGGAATAGGCAGCAATTAAATTCTTTGGGATTAGCCAAAGAAAACCTGCCAACACGATGTGGGTGATCTGATGAGCCAGTAGGCGTTTTACGACATCGTCACTCTCACTAAATTCAGACTTTTTAAAGACATAACTTTCGATTCCAAATTTTTTTGCTCGTTCTAAGACCGAGGCATTTGGATTATTAGAAAGCACGAGGGTGACTTGAATGGTAGGATGGTTCTCAAAGTGTTTGAAGATGGCCTCTGCATTGGTGCCATTTCCTGAGGCGAAAATACAAATACGAGAGTTTGACATAGACTAGACGAAAATCATACTGCAAATGCCCAGCAGCATGATGATTTTGCACAGCTGACTTAGTTGATAGAATTCTTTCTTTGTGTCGGCCTTTAACAATCGATAGAACAATAAAGACATGGGAACAAATAGCAAAGGGATAAAATAGATCCACGATATCTTCAACTGCTGGTAGTCGAGCCAAAGCACTAAAAAGGAAAAAACCAGAATGGTCCCGTACAAAAATGATTTTGTCTTCCGAATACCCCACACGATGGGCAACGTTCTACATCCAAATGTGGTATCACCCTTCATATCCTCCATATCTTTCACAATCTCGCGAATCAATGTCATGAAGAAAGCAAAAAACGAATACGTCATCACCAAGGGAAGATATTGTTCGTAAAGAAAACTCAATAGAAAAATGGACAAGCCAGTCAGGAGCGAAACGACAAGATTGCCGATTAAAGGTAGTCTCTTCAAATTGTTAGAGTAAAGCCAAAGTAAAAAAACGCTAACAAAATTTACAGCACCCACCTTCCAATTGATCAATAGACCCATGCCAACTCCTGTAACAGAGATGACGGTATGAAAAAAAATGGCGTACCTGCGCGTAATGGTTTTGCCGATCACCACACGGTCGGGTTTGTTGATGAGGTCTATTTTGATGTCGTAGTAATCGTTAATAATATAACCCGCAGCGGCAATCATAACGGTAGATGCCACTAGTAGAAAGAGCCAGAAGTCCGTGAAGACGAGAAGCCGCTGTTGAAACAAAAAAAAGGCGGTGAAGTATTGAGCAAATGCAATGATGGCAAGGTTCCAAAAACGGGTAAGCCTGAAAAGTGCCAGAATCAGTTGCATCTACAAAAGTACTATTAAATCACTCTTGTAGCACGCCTTTGCTTTTTGAAAAAAGCTTACACGGCTAAAATCGAAGTGCCAGCATTAACAAGTAATTTCGCCCAGCCTGTGGATAATAGAAATTTTGGCGGTAGGCGTTCGAAAGACCACCAAAGTAGCCATATGTAAATCCATTTGACTCATAACTTTCATCGAAGATATTGTTTATCAACACGCTCACAGACAGTTCGCGCATGAAACTTGGCTTTATTGAATAGCTGACTCGCAGGTCATTTACAAAATAGGGATCAATTTGTCGTTTAGCATTTGATGTATTGTCTAGAAACTGATCGCCTACGTATTTGGAAAGCCACGAAACTTCTATTCCTTTTACTGGCACTACGCTAAAAACCGACCCGGCAATGACAGATGGGGAAAATGAAATATCGGTATCAACATACACATTGGTCACCTCATTGTACTCGTCAAAATTTTGCCCGTAGTCATAAAGTACTTCTGTAAACTTCTTTATCTTGTTACGGCTTAGAGTTAGGTTGGTATTCCAACTCAATCTCTTGCTAAGTTTAATGGTTCCATCAAGTTCAATTCCCATCCGATAACTTTCTGGCACATTTGTGCGGATGGACGCGCCCACATCATTGACCGCACCTGTCAGCACGAGCTGATTGGTGTAGTTCATCAGGTAGTAGTTTACATTGAATGCATAGCGGTCTGTTTTTTTGCGCCATCCTACCTCTAGATTTCCCAAACGTTCGTGCATAGGAGCCCGTGTAGTAGCACCATCGACAAAATCATCCCGTACGGGTTCACGATTGGCAATGGCGTAGGATGCATAAAAATTCTGTTGGCTATTTAGCGAATAGGTCAAACCTATTTTTGGATTGAAAAAATTAAAGTTTGCATCAATATTGAAATTGAACTGACGGTTTTCGCGACCGGCTGCTTCGTAGTCTATTCGTCTGTATTGCAGATCAATAAATGCGCTTAGTTTTTCTGTTAAGCCATGGTTCGTTTTCCAAAAGATGTTAAAATCAGTTTTCTTGCCATTGTTGAAATAGTATCGATAATCTTTCGGTATTCCCATTGGCAAAGCTGACCATATAACCTCCCCAAAATGATCGCCATCATACCTATTCCATCCACCGCCAATGACTGAGTTGAGCTTAGACTTTTCATAGTTCAAAGACCACGTGAGACCGTAGAAATGATTGTCGAGCCATCGTCTTCTAACTAAATCAGAAGAGGTAAAAACTTCCGAACCGATCATGACATTTCCCAGCCCATATCTGCTATAGGCCTCATCGAGCCGAAACTCTTCGTAGAAACCTTGGCCCCTTGTGTAATGGACAGCTGCGTTCGCAGTAAGGTGTTCCGAAGCGCGATGTGAAAAGTGAAACTGATAGTGATCTTGTCGGTAGTTGTCGACTTGATTGGGATAAGTGTAAAGGTTAAACGTACGACTATTACTATTGAGCAGGTTTTGGGTTTGATCAGCATTCCATCCCTCCGTTGCGGCTGTCTCGAGCATCCCAGCCACATCATTTTTTAAACGCGACTCTGGTACCCCGTACCAACTTTGGTAAGTAATTTCGCGTCCACCAAAAACGATCGCTTTGAGCAATGTTTTCTTTCCATAATATCCGCCCGATAGATAGTACGATTTTAGGTCAGATGATCCGCGATCAATAAATCCATTCGAAGTGATCTGGGAAAGACGCCCGTCAAAAGCGAAGCGGTCGTTGATGAGCCCCGAGCCAAAAGCAACCGTGTGGCGCCACGTATCAAATGATCCGACTGAATTAATGATGTCGGCATAGGGCTGCTCATTTCGTACATTGGTTTGAATATTCACGGAAGCACCAAAAGCAGCTGCTCCATTGGTAGATGTACCCACACCGCGCTGCACCTGCACACTCTGTGTAGACGAAGCTAGGTCAGGGGTATTAACCCAAAACACTCCTTGGCTTTCACTATCATTTAGGGGAATGCCGTTGATCGTAACATTAATACGAGTTGCATCGCTTCCGCGAATTCGCAAACCGGTGTAACCAACACCGGCTCCCGCATCGGAAGTGGTTACGATCGAGGGAGACCAATTCAACACGAAGGGCAAGTCCTGCCCAAAATTTTGTTTTTGAATAGAAGCCTTGCTGATGTTACTAAAAGTGGTGGGGGTAGTGTCTGCGGCACGAGTAGCGGTCACCAAGACTTCATCCGTCACAATCACCGATTCATCAAGCAAAATTACGTTGCTTTCGCTCGCGCTCAGCATAAGTCGCTTCGTTTGATAACCAACGTAGCGTACTTCACCCTCATAGGTCGCTTCCTTTAAATTGTTGAAAAGGAAATTTCCACCACTGTCGGTAATCGCAACTGCACCCTGCCTAACAAGCTCAACAGTGGCGCCTACCAGCGGTTCGTTTTTTCTATCGCGCACAAAACCGCGCACATCGAATTGTGCGATTGCTTGTAGCGAAAGCAAACAGCCAAAAATGGCCATTCTAAATTTGAACATTTTGTTAAAAATTTAAACCCGCAGGCACATTGGGGAATGTACCTTACTTACAAGTTTATTTTGCCTCCCTTCGTCCGCATTACCGGCATCAGGTTCTATGGGTATAATCTCAGCCCGTGTTTATCCATCTTCGCTAAAAAAGCTACGATGGACTAGATGGCACCCCTGTCTTTCGACCCAACAAATGTAGCAATAAGAAGTTGGGCCTAACAAATTTAATTTGAATCGTTACCTTTGTGGCCTATTTTAAATCCAGTAAAATGACCATTCACCGCGAGGGACGTACAATACTCTTTGTTTTGTTGTTAGTATTGTTCGCCCTCAATTGGGCTGTGGCTCAATTTTTTCCACAGCCCATCTTGCAAAACATTTTTATTGGCTTAAGCATCGGATTTTATTTATTAATACTACAGTTCTTTCGGATCCCGGTTTTTAAAGTGCAGAAAAACGAACGACAGATTTTAGCCCCTGCCGATGGGAAGGTAGTTGTCATTGAGGAGACAGAGGAGATAGAGTATCTTAAAACAAAAAGAAAGCAGGTTTCTATATTCATGTCGCCCATCAATGTGCACGTTAATCTAATGCCGGTGGCGGGAAAAATATCGTATTTCAAATACCATCCCGGAAAATACCTGGTCGCCTGGCATCCTAAATCTAGTACAGAAAATGAACGCACCACCGTAGTTGCAAAAATGAAAGACGGAACTGAAATTTTGTTTAGGCAAATAGCAGGTGCCCTTGCCAGAAGAATTAAGTGGTACGTGAAAGAAGGCCAAGTATTGGATCAGGGTGATGAATTTGGCTTTATTAAATTTGGTTCTCGTGTCGACATTTTCCTACCGTTAAATGCGAAAATAGTGGTCAATATTGATGATATCACGAAAGGCGGAAGGACGGTCATTGCAGAGCTATAGCCAATCAAGGCAGAATAAAGCCTTTCCTCATTTTTGTTTGCCCGAACGGGCGTTATAACAGTCTCTATTGTCTACCTTTGTGTGTTGGACTTCCAATGTTAAAGCAAAAGTGTGTTTAGCTGTTCTTTGGTAAGTTCACCTACTTCAACATTCACAAGCATATGAGTTTAAATCTGAATCTTAAGTTTGCTACCCACCAGCAAGATTTTTTTGCAACGCTTAGTCAGCGTGTTAATGGCTATTTTAAAACTAATAATATAGAACGAACCGCAAACAGTGAAATGGTTATTAAGACTGTTTTCATGTTTACACTTTATTTTCTTCCCTACGCTCTACTTATCAGTGGCCTTTTTACAAGTGGCTGGATATTACTCGCACTTTGTGTCGTGATGGGTTTCGGTAAAGCAGGTATTGGCCTTTCTGTGATGCACGATGCCAACCATGGAGCGTATTCTACGAAATCCTGGATTAATACAATGCTGGGCTTTTCGTTAAATGTTATCGGTGGACATGCGTTCAACTGGAGAGTTCAGCACAATGTATTGCATCATACGTATACCAATGTCCACGAGGTTGATGAAGATATCAGTCCTAGAGGAGTGTTGAGAATGGCACCTGGCTCGAAATGGAGGCCAATGCATAAGTATCAACACTTGTATGCCTGGTTCCTTTATGGATTAATGACGTTCGTATGGATAGTCATCAAGGACTATTATAGATTGACAAAATACTACAAGGAGGGCTTGTTGAAAAAACAAAAAACGACACTCACCAATGAATGGATCGTGCTTATCATTACCAAAGTGATTTATCTATCCTACACCTTTGTGATTCCAATCTTAGTCGGATTTACCTTCTGGCAAACGTTAGTAGGATTCTTAGTCATGCACTATGTAGCAGGTTTTATCCTTGCCATAATCTTCCAACCTGCTCATGTGGTTGAAGGAACAGAGTATCCTATACCTGACGACAAAGGAAATCTAGAAAACAATTGGGCGATCCATCAATTACACACCACCACCAATTTTGGTCACCGTGAAAAAATGTTTTCGTGGTATGTAGGTGGTTTGAACTATCAGGTAGAACATCATTTGTTTCCCAATATTTGCCATGTACACTATCGCGAAATCGCTAAGATTGTGCAGCAGACTACCAAAGAGTTTGGACTCCCTTATAAATCAAAGGACACGTTCTTTGATGCATTGCGAGCGCACGCTCAGCAGTTAAAGATGCTTGGAGAGAAACCAGCCGTTGAAACTCCTGTTATAGCTGAGCCGGCATTGGCTTGATTTTTCAATAAAAAAGACTTAACAAAAAAGGCTAGAGAAAATTTTCGCTAGCCTTTTTTTCATATCGAATTTCTTTCCGTGCCTAGGCAGATTTCAAGGCTTCGGCTCCTGCAACAATCTCGAGGATTTCTTTGGTGATAGCAGCTTGGCGCGTGCGGTTATATGTTAACTTCAATTCTTTTAGTAGTTCACCGGCATTATCGGTGGCTTTATCCATGGCAGTCATTCGAGCGCCATTTTCCGCAGCATTTGAATCTAACAATGCTTTATAAAGCTGCACTTTCAAAGACTTAGGAATAAGGCCTGTAAGAATTTCGATCTGATTAGGTTGGTAGATATAGTCAATAGTGGTTGAGTTCTTTAGACCATCTGCTACAGGCAAAATAGGCAGAAATTGCTCAATGCGTAGTATTTGGGTAGCAACGTTCTTGAACTCATTATAAACGATTTCAATCTTATCGAACTCCCCGGATTTGAACACGGCTATCAAATGATCTCCAACTTTTGACACGTTATCAAATGTCAAGTTGTGGAATAGCATTGAATAATCACTGATTCTAGGCGCGTTTCTTTTTTCAAAAAACTCAAAAGACTTTTTGCCAATTGGCAAGTACGATACATGACCCTTCTTCGCTTGTGCTGCGTATTTTTCTTCAACTAATCGCGTGACGGCTTTAAAAATGGTACTGTTAAAAGAACCGCATAACCCACGGTCAGAACTAATAGCAACAATGAGTATTTTCTTCTCTTCTCTTACCTGATTGTACCAAGCCTGGTCATCGGTGCCGGCAGCTGACAAGTTTTGTAAAAGCACATTCATCTTCTTTGCAAATGGACGCATTTGCGAAATCTTGTCTTGTGATTTGCGCAATTTGGCCGCTGCCACCATTTTCATGGCTTTGGTGATTTGCTGTGTAGATATCACCGAAGATATTCTGCTCTTAACTTCTTTTAAACTTGCCATAAATCAATTTGAGAATTAATCAATTTGAATTTTTGAAAATGCAATGTTTTATCAATTGGCTAATTTCATTTTCAAATTAGCGCATTTTCAAATTTTCAAATTAGTATTTCGAAGCCAACTCTAGCGCTACTTTCTTAATCGTTTCCGCGTCCGCATCTTCAAATTTTCCAGCACGGAAATTGTCCAAGACACTTCTATACTGGGCTTTCAAGATCAGAATAAACTCTGCTTCAAATGCTTTTACTTTGTTTACAGGCACTTTGTCGATGTAACCTTTGGTCGATGTAAGAATCATAGCAACCTGTTCCTCTACAGGTACTGGCTGATATTGTGGTTGCTTCAATACTTCCACATTTCTGCGTCCACGCTCAATGGTTAGTTTAGTTGCTGCATCCAAGTCAGAACCAAACTTCGCAAAAGCTTCCAACTCGCGGAATTGAGCTTGGTCTAGTTTTAATGTTCCGGCTACTTTTTTCATGGATTTGATCTGAGCAGAACCCCCCACGCGAGATACAGAAATACCTACGTTAATAGCGGGTCGAATACCAGAGTTAAATAAATTGGTCTCCAAAAAAATCTGACCGTCTGTAATTGAAATTACGTTGGTTGGGATATAGGCAGAAACGTCATTCGCCTGTGTTTCGATGATCGGCAATGCAGTAAGTGAACCACCCCCTTTTACCAAGTGTTTTATAGATGCCGGAAGATCATTCATCTTACTGGCAATCTCATCATTGTTAATAACCTTGGCTGCTCTTTCTAGCAAACGTGAGTGAAGATAGAACACATCTCCAGGATACGCCTCGCGACCCGGAGGTCTTCTTAACAACAACGAAACTTCGCGATAGGCTACTGCTTGTTTAGACAAATCGTCATAGATAACCAAAGCAGGGCGACCTGTATCGCGGAAGAACTCACCAATGGATGCACCCGTGAAAGGAGCGAAGAATTGCATAGGAGCAGGATCGGAAGCAGAAGCTAATACGATCACGGTATAGGCCATTGCTCCTGCCTTTTCAAGTGTTGAAACAACACCTGCCACCGTAGAAGCCTTTTGTCCAATGGCTACATAGATACAATACACTGGCTTTCCAGCTTCATAAAACTCTTTTTGATTGATGATGGTATCAATTGCAACCGCTGTTTTTCCTGTCTGACGGTCGCCAATAATTAACTCACGTTGCCCGCGTCCTATCGGGATCATTGCGTCAATTGCCTTTATACCAGTTTGCAAAGGCTCATTCACTGGTTGGCGAAAGATTACTCCGGGTGCTTTACGCTCCAGAGGCATTTCGTATAAGTCTCCTTTAATGGGCCCTTTGCCGTCAATAGGTGCTGCCAACGTATCTACTACTCTGCCTAATAAGCCATCTCCTACTTTAACGGAAGCAATTTGACCTGTACGTTTTACAGTATCACCTTCTTTGATTCCTTTAGACTCACCTAATAGCACAGCACCGACATTGTCTTCTTCTAGATTTAACACCAGTGCATTCAACCCGTTTTCGAATTGAATCAATTCACCGGCTTGCGCTTTCGTTAATCCGTAGATGCGAGCTACCCCATCGCCCACAGTTAGTACAGTGCCAACTTCTTCTAGTTCAGCATCCGTGCGTGACTGCGAAAGTTGTTCGCGGAGTATGGATGAAATTTCTTCTGGTCTGATCTCTGCCATAACGTATAATTCAAAATTTAAAATTCGATGTTAAAATTCTTTGATATAAGGGTTTTCGCTAAACTTAGTCTTCAGGGTTTTTAATTTTCTTTTAATCGATGCGTCAATTTGTTTGTCGCCCACATTGAGTACAAACCCCCCAATAAGATCCGCATCCACTTTTTGAACCAGGTCAATCTGATTTTTGCCACTAATTTTCTTCACCAAATTCTCCATCTCCAGCTTCATCTTCTCGTCCATGGTGAAAGTGGTTGCAACGGTTGCCTTTTGGATTCCTTTGTGAACGTTGTAAGCATTATGGAATTCAGCTGCAATAGCGGGCAAAAGTGGCTCGCGATTTTTCAGTGTCAGCATCCTAATGATGGAAAGCGTAAGTGGGTTTACTTTGCCTTTGAAGATGGCCTCAAGGATCGCTAGTTTCTTATCGTGCTTAATGATCGGACTTTTCAACATGTTGGTTAAGTCGCGGTTGGAAGCACAGGCACTGGCGAACAATTCCATGTCTGCCTTTACTTGCTCCAATGCATTTTGTTCTTCTGCCAAACTCAGCAGCGATTTGACATACCGCGATGCAACCCTCGACTCGGCCATGATTTAATTTAACTTTAGATCTTTGATGAATGTGTCGACCAGTTCTTTTTGCTGTTTGTCCTCTGATAAGTTCTTCTTGATCAATTTCTCAGAAATCGCGAGGGAAAACATAGCCACTTGTGCTTTTACATCTCTCAAAGCTGCTTGCTTTTCGGTGTGAATAACAGCCTTCGCATCTTCTATGATTCGGTCTGCATTTTTACGTGCCGCAACCTGCGCCTCGTCATGTAGACGATTGGCAGCGTCTTTTGCATCCTTCAGCATGCGATCCCTTTCTTCCCGTGCTTCTTTCAACAATTTTTCATTGTCTGACTTGAGAGAGGCCATTTCAATTTTTGCTTTTTCGGCAGCATCTAAAGCTTGCTGAATGGATTCTTCGCGCTCTTTTAAAGAAGCAAGGATCGGTTTCCATCCAAACTTCATTAATAAAAATACAAACGGGATGAAGATGACAACCTGCCAAAAAAACAGACCGGATTTGGGGGTAAGTAATTCCATATTTCTTTTTTCTAACGACTATGAGATTCTTTGTTCTTGAAAAAAGAAGCTTGCCCAGCCCAGTGCTTAAGGCAAGCTTCTTACTTTAGCTTTTAGCCTTTGAACGAAATCAACAAGCAAATAACGAGGCCGAATAAGGCGGCAACCTCAACAAGGGCTGCAATCACCAACATCGCACCTTGAATCTTGCCGGAAGCTTCCGGTTGACGGGCAATAGCATCCATCGCAGAACCACCAATACGGCCTACGCCAATACCCGCGCCAATTGCAACGAGACCTGCGCCAATGCCCGCACCTGCGATAGCATAACTAATGTCAAGAATTAAGGAAAACAACATAGAAATTATAGTTTAAGTGAAACAAAAAAAATTCAATCCAAAAATTAATGATGGTCATCGGCAGTCGCCATCCCTATGTACAGAGACGTAAACAGCGTAAACACATATGCTTGTATACCGGCTACCAACAACTCGATCATATTAATAAAAACCACCACCAGAGACGCACCTATTCCCACAAGATAGCTTTGGAAGATGAACGTAAGGCAAATCAAACTCAATAACACAATATGGCCTGCCGTAATGGCGACAAATAAACGTATTGTCAACGAAAATGGCTTCGTAAAAATACCGACAATTTCAACTGGCAAAATGATAGGTCTGAGCACCATGGGTACACCGGGTGTCCAAAAAATGTGCGACCAGTAGTTCTTGTTACCTGAAAAATTGGTGATGAAAAACGTAATCAATGCCAATAGAAGTGTAAAGGCAATATTACCTGTCAAATTTCCAGCACCTGGTAGAAGACCCAACAGATTTCCAAATAGAACGACAAAAAACAGAGTCAATAAATAGGGCAAATATTTTTCGTGGTGATGTGAAATATTCGGTTTTACAATTTCATCCCGAACAAAAACAATAATGGGTTCAAACATAGATTGAATTCCCCGCGGGGCTTTTCCAACATTGGTTTTGTAGGCTTTGGCAACGGATAGAAATACCCAAAGAAGGATGGCTACATTGATCATCATCATAACCACGTTTTTGGTGATGGATAAATCAAGAACAGGCTTTCCTGAATCGGCCAAGGTGATATGATTATGTTCTAATTTGTATCCATTGTAAGGGACGGGTTCATGGTGTTCGAAAAAGCGGGAAGAAGAAAACATTTCAAGCCCTTTTTCTTCAGAATAAACAATGATTGGAAGTGGGATTACTAAGCTTTCTGTGATATGCCATTCATGGCTGTCCATGACGTGGTCGAGGATGACCTCACTGACACTGAATTCCTCCGATTTGGCCTCATGATCACCCTCAGCAGTACTTGCTGAGTATACCGAAAGGCTCGAGAAGACAACAAAAAAGAGCGCTAAAAAGACGGTTTTTGATACTAAAAAAGGCTTTTTCATTGTCGGTAGAACAGAGGCTTTTAATTGGACTGCAAAACTATCAATTATACCTTCTGAAAAAAAACCTTTCAGGAAAAAATGAACAGAATTGAACCTAAATCAGTCTATTGAACATTATGCAAAGACCTGAGTTTGTCGGCTTTCCATGAAGTAATACCAACGACACCAAGTGTCATCAAGCCCCCAAAGATGACCGAAGGAACAACCCCCATGAGCTTAGCTGCCACGCCCGACTCAAACGACCCAATTTCGTTGGAAGAGCCAATAAATATACTGTTAACGGCAGAGACCCTCCCTTTCATATTTTCGGGAGTGAGGGTGTGAATGAGTGTGCTGCGAACGATGACACTGACGCAATCGAACATACCGCTCAAGATCAGCAGCGCCATGGATAGCCAGAAAAGTTTAGAAAGACCAAACCCAATCATGCACAATCCAAACCCAGCTACACACCACAACAAAATTTTTCCAATATTTTTTCTGATGGGGTTTCTGGTGAGATAGACGGCCATGATCACGGCACCGATGCCTTGGGCAGAGCGCAAAAACCCTAACCCTTCCTTGCCTACATGCAAAATTTCATCTGCAAAAATGGGTAGTAGTGCAACCGCTCCACCAAACAAAACCGCGAAGAGATCAAGTGAAATAGCACTGAGTACAATTTGATTTTTGAAAACGAATTGGATGCCTGCTTTGATCTTGTCAAAAATTCCTTGCTCTTCACTAATAGGCGGTAATGCCCGATTGGGGATGGCTATGTAGCAAAGCAATCCCGCAAAAATCAATGCAACATCTATCGTATATGCAGCTGTGATCCCAAAGAAACCAAAAACAAGTCCGCCTATGATGGGTCCGCCTACTGCAGCGCCTTCCCACAGGGTGCTGTTCCAAACAATCGCGTTCTGGTACAGGGAACGATCAACCAATTGTGGCATGAATGAGAAATTAGCAGGAGACAAGAACCCGCGTGCAATGCCACTCAAGAAAATGACGGCATAGATTGGCAGTGCGCCACGGGCTAAGATAAATGCACCTACATTCATGGTAAAATAAAGGAGTGCCATAGAGCACAACATGAGAGTTATCACGCACACTAAAATTATTTTTTTGCGCTGCACCACATCCGCCAAATGACCTGCATAAAGCGAGACGGTTATTGCTGGAATGGCTTCAGCTAAGCCGATGAGCCCTAGTGAAAGTGGATCTCTTGTAATTTCATACACTTGCCAGCCGACCACAACAGCTTGTACCGTAATAGCCAACGTGACAAACAGTCTGGCGAGGATAAAGAAACGAAAGTCGCGCACCAGTAATGCTGCATAGGGATTTTCAGAAGACGGGCTCATTGAAAAAATTGCGCGTTGATGGCCTCTACTGCTTTTTTCCTGCGACTTTCGCGCTCACCTGAAATTTCGACAAAGGGCACATTCGTTTTTGCCACTTCGTCTTGATAGATTTTCCAAAAATGTTCTCGTTTCTCCGGGTGTTCTCGTTGCGGATCATCTTCCCAAGGGAGGTCGATGTTGGTGAGCAAATACAAATCATATTTTCGACCGGCCATCTTATCCAATATCTCCTGGTCGCACGATCCATATTTGTGTTCACTCCACACTTTAACAACAATAAGATTGGTGTCGCAAATCATTATCTTGTTTGACTCCCTAAGCCATTCGTCTTCCATGCGGAGTTGCCCGTGTGCAATTTTAGTCAGGTCAGCCTGGGTGTACGGTTTCCCTAATTTTTCTAGATAAGCTCTCGCATATTCTTCCACGCAAGTGGTTTTGAAATGACTGGCCAGAAACGTTGAAAGATCCGTTTTGCCTGTGCATTCAGGGCCAATGACACATACCTTTTTGATGGTCGACTCAGTGGTTTGGGAAAACGACATATTCTTTTTTTTTCCAAAATAGCTATTAAAACGGATATTCAGCGAGTCATACAACAATGCAACCAAGCTTGGTTACTGTGACAGAGTAAAATTTATTTATCTTTCGAGTTGAAATAACCTCTAGTGGAACGAAGAAAAGCTCTTAAACAGTTAGGACTGGGATTGTCAGGAGGCATTTTATTGCCAAGTTATCTCATGTCGTGCAGTAAGGATGACCTAGGACCGGAAGTCCCCTATGACGGAAATGTGATCGTGATCGGAGCAGGCGCGGCCGGATTATATGCTGCCGACATTTTACGTGTGAAGGGCATCAAGGTGACAATCTTGGAAGCTTCCAGTCAGCCTGGCGGAAGAATTCGTTCGTTGCGCAATCAAACCGATGCGCAGTATCAATCTTTCAATACTGCTTCTCAGGCCGATTTTCCAATTGAACTGGGAGGTGAAGTCGTTTACGGATCAAATTCATCATGGGGAAAGCTCATCAGCGATCTAAGTTTGCCAAACGTGGAGGTAGACCCAACCGCGCCCCGTTACATTTTAGATAATCAGGCAAAAACGGGTGCGGATTGGAAAAGTGATAGCGACTGGAATGCGGTTCAGAATTTTGTAAATGGGTTGCCGAATTTTACTGGCGGAAACACCGTTCAAACAGCTGCCGCTGTATCCACGCGGGCACAGGCGTTACTCAATTCACAGACCGGCAATTTTTACGGCACAACCAGCGATCGTATCGGTGCGCGTGGTCTCGCTGAATCGTTGAAGCTATCCAAGCGCGATACTAAACAACTGATGACGCGCGCGAATCCGTGGCAGGACATTATTATTTCCCGTTTCAGTGAGGTGATTCCAAGTATAGTTTTGAATACGGTAGTGAAGAAAATTGATTGGAGCTCTACACTAATCACCATTACAGACAGCAACGGAAAAGAATATACCGCAACAAAAGTGATCGTAACAGTTCCATTGTCTATTTTAAAAAACGGAGACATTACCTTTACCCCGGGCTTGGATGCCACGAAAACCAGTGCGCTGGCAAAATTCAAGATGGATGCCGCAATGCGGATTGTATTGGATTTTAAGACCAATTTTTGGGGTTTAGATTCCAGCTATATCTGGGGAGGTTCAACGGTGCCACAGTATTTTAATTCGGGAGTCGGCAGGAGCAAATTTTTTCGCTCAATGGCACTTACCATTTATGGACAAAGGGCCGAGCAGCTGTCGGCCTTATCTGATTACAATAAAGTGTTGACAATACTGGCCGAGTTAGATGCGGTTTATCAGGGTCAAGCAACGCGATTTATCAGGCGCGATCTGGATAACCCAAATGATAGCACCAACTTATTATATTTAGTAAAAGATTGGACAAAAGACGAATATATCAAAGGTGGATTTTCATATCCGTTGGTTGGTACCACCAATGCAGACCGAAAGGACTTGTCGTTACCCCTGGCTGATAAATTATATTTTGCGGGTGAAGCCACCGATGTGGACGGTGATTCAGGCACTGTCAGTGGTGCACTAAATTCAGCCGCGCGCGTGGTGGAGGAAATTGTTAAATCGATTCGTGGAATTTAAGGCTGGACGTTCTAGTTGCCCTCATTAAAATTCAAGTTTCGCACACCAGCAGCCCAATAAATGGTTGCCTTCATTTTTTCGTACTCCGACTTCAACTTAAGCAGTTTTGATTGTGCTTGGATCAACTTCTCTTGTTGAATGTTGATTTTGAATAAATCACTTTCGCCATTCGACAGATTAAATAATTCTGCCTTTAGCAATCGATCATAGTTAGCAGCCACCGATGTTTGTTGAACCAGAATACCATTTGTATTTACGATTTGGTTGAACACCGCATTTACCTGGTTGATGATTTCGCGCTCGGCTTGTGTTTTTTCGTATTGCGTACTTTGAATCTTGATTTTTGTTTGAGCTAGTTTTGCCCGTTCTTTTCTGATCAGTATAGGCATTGAAAAATCCAAACCGAATTTATAGTCGTTCCCGAAACGAAAAGATTGAAAATCGCCACCCGGTCTTAGCGGTTGATTGATAAAGTTATAGTTCAGGTCGAGCCGAGGTTTCAAGTATTCTAACGCCAGTTTTCGATCTACATCCAATTGATCGAGTTTAACTCTCAATTTTACTAGCTCGGGGTGATTTTGTTTGGCTTGCAAAGTCAGGTCTTGCAAGGTTTCCAGCGACAAAAGCTGTCCATCGTTTTGGACTAACACGGGTGCAATATCAGGCGATAGCTGAACGGGATAGCCGGCATTGTCCCACAAGTAGTTTGATGTTTTAATGGTTGTGTTTAAAAATTCCAAATAAGCCTCTTGTCTTTCTACCAGGCGTTGTTGGTAAGTAATTTTTGCCTGAACGGTGTCAATGGCAGAGGCCTCACCCAAACTCGCATCAAGGTTCACCAGCCGGAATATTTCTTGGGCAATCAACGCGTTCCGATCTAATAAACGATAATTATAGTAAGCAAAATACCACTGCCAATAATCTTTGGCGGCTTCCAATAGAATTTTATTAATCAGCTTGATTTGTTCAGCCTCAGCCATCTGGGTAAATAGCTTGGCTTGTTTTAACGCAGCTCTTCGATCGTCTGTAAACAAACCTCGACCGAGTGGCAACGATATGCCGGTAGTGAATTGGCTGTTATCCGATGAGCCTCCTACTATATTTTCAGGATCAATAAACAACCCTGTGTTTTGTTCGTAGCCAATCTTTGGGTCAATGGGAAACCAGTTTGGAATAGTAAATGATGTATTAACTTTATTGTAGTAGTCCTTATTTTCGAATTCTTTCACATTTACTTGCGCCTGCAATTTAGGATCAAAGGCACCTCGCGCCATACGTATTTCCTGCTTGGCCACCTCGTTTAGCAATCGCGTTTGCTTCACAATCGGATGAAACTCGAGCATGGAAGCATACATGTTTTCTAGCGAGAAGGCCTTGATCGAATCCGGCAAAATGAAAATAGAGTCCATTGCCGTTTGCGCTTGCGAGCAAGCAAATGTGCCAAGCCAGAAAAGAAGAAGAAGTACTTTTCTCATGCTACGACTCTTCATCTTTTGACTCTTTCTTTTTGTTTGGCTCTTCCATTTCAGGCTCGGCATATAGACTTGGAGGGAAACCGTTAAGTTGTCGCCATAATTCGTACCACACGCTGACGTCATCGAGCATTACCCAGCCCTTGATGCCAGACCCCACACGGATTTGTTTAGGCCATGCAGTATCTTTTAGATCAGGGATAACCAATATTCTAAACTCACCGGGTTTGGTATTCACATAGTCAATAACTTCTACTGTACCCCCGAACGTACCGACAGAAATGCTAGGCCATCCACTGAATTGCAGCGCAGGGAATCCATCGAACTCTATCCGCACTCGTCTGCCCTTGCTAATCAGAGGAACATCCATCGCTTTTACGTGCATTTCAACAGCTACGTCTGTGGACTGCGGCATAATCGTGCAAACGGGATCTCCTTCTTTGATGGTTTCTCCAATGCCGGCTTGGGTGGCTTTCACCACAAAGCCAGCTTGTGGAGCTAGAATAAAATATTGCTGTGCGCGGATTTGCATGTTGGATAGTTCATTGCGCATTTTGGCAATGTCGGCTTGCGTGTCGAACTGTTCAGCAAGGGTATTATTCAGATCTGATTCTGCTTTGTTAATTTTGTCCAAATATTCAGCCTGTACACGTTCGATTTCAATTTCGGCATTGACAAAGTCCGCCTCGCTACTTTGGTATTTGTATTCTATATCCTGAAATTTTGTTAATGGGATGTTGCCAGCCTCAAATAATTTTTGATTACGCTCATATTGGTTTTTGAAGTTGTTGAAGCGCACGCGTTCCGCCTCCAATTTTGCTTTCGCCTGATCTCTTTTGTTGCGTAGCCCGTCTTCGAGCGCATTAACTTGCCGTTGCAATGCTTTTGCTTTTTGCTCTTTTGAAATCAAACTTCGTTCTTTAGCTGTGATCACTTGCTGTAAACGAAAGAGCATTTGTGGGTCGAAGTATTTTTCCTTTACCTCGCTGATAATGGCAATGGTATCTAGTCGATTTACGAATTGCCCTTCTTTTATTTTCCAAACTTGAATTCTCCCTGCAATGGTTGTCTCAATAGTTTGTGGCCTATTGCTAGGCGAGAGGGCAGTTACCTTACCACTGCCGCGAATATTTTGCTGCCACGGCAAGAATAAGATCACGAAAAACAAAGCAAAAATTCCTAAAATCCACTTGGCTAAAATCTTTCCCGCCATCGGTGTATCTAGCGAGCGCAGCGCATACAGTTTCTCCTGCGGCATTTCTTTTTGAACTGAGTTCTTTGATATGTTTAGCATATCGATTAGTGGATTATTCCGTTAAGGTCATTATTTTCTAGCAGTTGTTCCATTGTGCCACTCGCTTTTACCACGCCCTGCTCGAGCACAATAACTCGCTCACATGCACTCATTACAAGCGGATCGTTCGATACAAAAATCATGGTTCGTTTGGTATCCGTGTGGTTTAACATGGCGAGTAATTCCATTTTTTCTTTTTTAGAGAGCGCTTGGAAGAAATCATTCAGAATCAAAAGCCGGGGCTTTTCCGCGAGGCACCTTGCCAAAATGAGCTTGTAGCAAAACGAGCCTGAGAGACCAATCCCTCCGCTTAATACGTGTGAGTTCAAGCCATCGGGCATGGCATTAACCGTATCCAGAATACCGACCTGCTCCATGGCATCCAGTGCATCTTGCACCGTTTCGCTCGGTTTTCCCACGGTGATATTCTCAAGGATAGTCCCATCGAAAAGATCTTCTCTCGAGATGTTTTTTGCTACGTAATCACGTAGATAAGTGAGGTCAAGATCGCGAAGTGAATAGTTGTTTATCGTGGCCACTCCTTCATAATCGCTATATAGCCCCGCGATGATATTGACCAAAGTCGCTTTGCCGGATCCGCCAAAGCCTGTTAGGCAAACTTTCTCACCCGGGCTTATTTCAAAATTAACTCCTCGTAAGGCATATTCGCTGGAGCCCCGGTGTTTGTATTTTAGATTTTTTACCCGAACCGATAAGCCTTGGTCTCTGATCTTCGGAAAATCAAAACCACCAGAGCGCTCAATGGGCAGGTCGGTTACATGCGCTACTTTATCTACAGCGGTGAGCATGTCATACACCACATCCATGTACATGATGATTTTCTCAACGGCATTCAAAATCAAAATAATCACAATCTCGGAAGCTACAAGTTGCCCCAAAGTAATTTGGCGATCCACCACAAGCAAGGTACCCATGATCAACAGGCCACCGATAATCAATGCTTTGAAAATCACAATGGCCGAATACTGGGTGATCAAAACCTGAAAATGAATTTTCCTGTTTTTTAAATAGCTGTTTACACTAGCATCTGTTCTGCGAAGTGGCAAATCTGTGTTGCCGGCCAATTTGAAAGAATGGATTGCTCGTGCCAACTCTTCGAGCCATTGTGCGACTTTGTATTTGTATTTCGATTCTTGAATAGATGAATTGAGCCCGCGTGGCCCCGTGTAATAGAATATCAAAACCAACGTAGCTAACAAGACCAATCCAAAAAAGACGAAGAAGGGATGGTATAGTGAAATGAGCAGTAACCCAAACAAGATTTGAATAACGGCTGACGACAGGTCGATCAATATCTTGGGTAATCCTTTCTGGATCGTCATCACATCAAAAAAGCGATTGATCAATTCGGGCGCATAGTTTTTCTTTAGTTCCTCTAGGCGAATCCGCGGTATGCGAAAGGCAAATTCAAAAGCTGCTTTTGTAAAAATCCTTCTTTGCAGAAATTCAACCAGGCTGATTTGAATCATCTGGAGTACGCCACTGAGCAACACCCCTACAATGACGAGGCCGATCATTAAATACACAGAGCTAAAAATCACCCCTCCGGAAATCAACTCAACGGTTGTTTGAATGCCCAGTGGAACAATCAAACTGATCAAGCCCACCACGATCGCATAAAAAAGGATATAGAAAATTTCTTTTTTTTCTGTTTTCAGCAATTGAAATAGCCTGCGAACCGGGCTGGGGGTTTCGCCTTCGTCACCTTCAATACTTAACGGGCTTTCGTATGAATAGATAGCAAAAAAGGTAATCTCGCCATTTTCATTCTTGAGCAGCAATGAGGGGTCAAAAGGATCTGACTGGGTACTTTTGGATTTTATGCCAATCAGTTTTGGCTTGCCTTTTTCGGGTACGATCAGCCCGGGATAAAGTGCCCCCTCACTTCGAAGAAAAGTAAGGACGGGTGACGTTTGTTCGTTAAAAAATTCAAGGAATGTTTTTTCATCCAATTGATTTTCCATGAACATAACACGAATTTGATTGCCCGCTTCTACCAAATCTCTTTTGAACTCTATAAACTCATCTTCGGCATAGGATCGTTGGTTCGCTTCTACATGCTGAATGCTTTCCGAAGGGAAATTGTGTTTCATGGCGAGCGCCACTTCGCGCAAGCAACGAGTAATTTGATGGTTATTAAGCATATTTGTTGTCACCGTTTATGGAGCAGAATACTACGTTTTCCAAAAAACTATAAAGTCGGTTGTAGCGATTTTCGTTGGGTTCAAGACTTGTTAGGGATGGTAAATGGGATGCAAAAAAAAGTTGTTGATTGGCCGTAATGAGAACGGTGCTTACCAACGATTCGGCAAATAGGTAGTTTGGATTAATCTCTTTGACCAACGAGACTATTTTGGCACAGACACTTTTAAACCCACCAAACAATCCTTCTTTATTGTGGTCATCGACTCCCTTTGTCAGATACGTTTTGTCCAACTCAGCAATCACAATTCGATGAAGCGCTTCTTCGTTCACAAATTCGAAGGTAGGATCATATTTTTTTTCTTCTGCTAAAACTCGTAAACAAGTTTTTAACTTTTCATTTGGATCAACGACAGCACTTGTAAATATTTCCATTCGATATTCCATCCAATTCCAGTACCAGGCGATCAAATAGACCAAGAGCCTATGTTTGTTTTCAAAATACCGATAAATGGATGCTTCCGTAGAGTCGATTTCTTCTGCTAATTTCTTGAACGTAAATTGTTCGAAACCCAACCGGTCTATTAAGAGCACACTACTATGGATTATCTTTTGACCTAATTGGGTGTGCTGTGGGTCTCGTAAGTAAAGATGGTCGTTCAGTTTGAAAGCAAGTGTCGGCATTTTGATACGGATATAAACAAATATAATAGTATTACTATCATTAATCGAAAAACCGCCTTAAAAGGTTTCGATTGGGTTCTATTATTTTGTTACGGGTATGAGTTATAGAAGAGTCTCCTTTGCCAGAATCCAGCAACCCATGGCAAGAGTAAACCACCCAAAAGCCTTTTTTAGCTTGATTCCCGGTATTTTTCGGGAAAGGACATTGCCAATATGTACGCCCGCAATAGCTATTGCAGTGAGGGTTAGTAAGAACGTCCAGTCCATAGAGCTATTGAGCACATCTCCCAAAAAGCCCGTTAGCGAGTTGATGGCGATAATAAACAAGGAGGTGCCAGCTGCTGTTTTCATTGGTAAGCCTGTTAGAAGAACCAAAGCTGGGATAATCAGAAAGCCACCGCCTGCCCCCACGAGCCCAGTCAAAAAGCCAATCAATATACCCTCGACAATAATGAGCAAAGTTTGGTATTTTTTCCTCCCTGGTTGAATATCGCGCCTTCCTCGAATCATCGGAATAGAGGCCAAGACCATTAGAATCGCAAACAGACCCAGTAACAAAAATCTTTTCGTAAACGCAAATTCCCCGATTTGAAAAAGAAGATCGGGAATAGCCGGAACAATAAATTTCCGGGTGATGAAAATGGTAATGATAGACGGAATACCAAAAAGAAAGCCCGTCTTAATATTAACCAGGTGGTCTCGGTATTTTGGAATGGCACCCGCAAAGCTGGTCGTGCCCACAATAAACAGTGAATAGCCAGATGCGGTTACTGCATCCAAATGAAAAAGATAAACCAAAATTGGAATTGAAAGGATAGAGCCACCACCACCCAACAGACCTAACAGTAAGCCAATAAAGATCGCGGAAAAATAGCCGAGGTATTCCAAATCAATTTTCAGCAAGCTAAAAAATTGTGCCTGTTGGATTGTACCGTCTGCAAAATTTATTCGCCTAGTTCACGGATTTCAAAGTCTTTTCCCCGACCAAACTTGAGCAGATCTTTGATGGTGTAGCGTTCCAACGTGTGTAGGTCTTTTACTTTGAAGTCTCCGTTGGTCAAGATATTTTCAATCTGAAACTCATAACGATCGCCAAAATTGATGAGAAAGTATTTTTTGCCAGTGCGCAGCGCGCCAAAAGATAGACCGGACATTTATACCTTATTTCAGTCTTGCCAGATCGAGTTCAAAACCCGGAAGCAAAGGTTCTCCACTCAGTTTTTTGTCAAATCCAGTAACTTCAATTATTGCTCCATCCGATTGATAAACATATGATTTTTGCTGGATGGGATCTATAAGCCAAGCCAATTGACAACCATTTTCCACCCATTTTTCCATTTTAGATTTTAGCTGGATTAGCGAATCAGATTTAGAACGGAGTTCGATTACAAAATCCGGACAAATAGGAGCAAATTTTTCCTGATCTTCTAATCTCAATTCATCCCACTTTGTTTTTCTTACCCAAGAGACATCCGGTGATCGCATGGATTTATCAGACAACCGAAAGCCAGTTGCCGAATCGAAGCCGTAGCCTAGTTGTCCGTTCATTTCAGCCCATTGAAAAAAGATGCCTGAGATCCTGAAATTCAGATTCCCTGTTATTCCGCCCGATGGTGACATAATTATTAGTTGGCCTAGTTCATCTCGTTCAATTCTTAACTCTTTGTTGGCTGCACAAAATGCAAACAACTCATCATCCGTCATTGGGTATTCGATCGGAATGTTCAGTGTGACATGCTCCATATAATCAAAATTATGAAAAAATTAGAGATCTTCTTCCCGCTCCAACATTAAGATCGATGCCTGAGGTACAATGAAATACTTTTCGTTTTCATACATTACTTCGATAGCACCTTTCTGGAGGAAGATTGCTAGATCGCCTTCTTGCGCCTGAAGGGGCAAGTACTTTATCTGTTCATCTTTCCCTTTCCAAAGGTCGTCTTCATCGGCTGGCATGGGCAGCGGATAGCCAGGTCCTACTTTTATAATATATCCTTTTTGAATTTTTTCTTTTTCTTGAACACCCGGTGGGAGATAAAGACCGCTTTCTGTTTTCTCAGATTCTTTGGCCGGGCGAATGAGCACGCGGTCGCCCACCACAATTAATTTTTTCAGCTTGTTATCTCGGGTAATCTTCATATTGCTATTCAACCAAATCGGAATTGTCATCTGCTCTCTCGACCAAACGCTGGTCAATAGTTTTTGTGGGCTTTAGTCCCAATAGCCTTATTTTCTCAACGCTGCTAACTAAATTTCCTTTGCCGGTAGAGAGTTTATTCATGGCACCCTCGTAAGAAGATTGAGTTCGCTTCAATTGATTGCCCATTTCGATAAGATCTTCTGTAAAGCCCCTAAACTTTTCATAGAGCGCTGTGGCTTGCCTTGCAATTTCAACTGTATTTCTATTTTGAAATTCTTGCTTCCAAATACTGGATATCGTTCGCAAAGTGGCGATCAGCGTTGAAGGACTTACGATGACTATATTTTTTTCAAAAGCATCATTGAAGATTTCAACATCATACCTTACAGAAGCGCTAAACGCGGGCTCTATAGGCACGAAAAGCAGGATAAAGTCTAAACTTGCAGCGCTATAGAGGGTTTGGTAGTTTTTTTCACTGAGTCCTTTGATGTGTTGACGAAGAGAAAGAATATGCTGCTTCAACTGAATGGAACGTTCGGTTTCATCATCTGCGCTCATAAATCGCTCATAGGCAACCAAGCTTACCTTCGAGTCAATAATTAGATTTTTGTTGTCCGGCAATTTAATCACCACATCGGGCTGTAATCGCTTCCCATCCGCTGAAGTAAGCGATTCCTGAATAAAATATTCACGCCCCTTCACTAACCCTGATTTTTCTAAAATACTTTCCAGAATATATTCACCCCAATTGCCTTGGGCTTTTGAATCTCCTTTTAATGCCCGGGTCAAATTGCTTGCTTCCTTGGTAATTTGCTGATTTAACTCTTTCAGATTGGTAAGCTGTTCGCGTAACGCAGAATGATTCTTAATACTTTCGGTATTAGTTAGTTCAACCCTCTTTTCAAAGTCAGTGATTTTCTCACGCAAGGGGTTGAGGATTTCCCCAAGGTTGATTTTGTTTTGATCGGCAAACTTTTTCCCTTTTTCGTCAAATATTTTATTGGCCAGATTTTCAAATTGGGCGGTGAATTTCTCTTGCAGGCCTTCCATCTCTTTTTGCTGCTCGGCCAACTTCAGTTGAAGATTTTTATAATCTGCTTCTGTTCGGGAAAAAACGGTCGAAAGTTCAAGTACTTTACTTCGTTCAACTGAAGCAACTTTTTTTTCTTCATTCAGTTGACTAGCTAAGCCCAGGCTCTTTTCCTGTTCTACCAACAATCGCGTTCGTACATCTTGTAAAACTGATGATTGTGCGGATTTATTCAGCAACCAACCGATTAATCCGCCAATAGCTAGCCCTGTTATTCCCAATATTATTTCCATGCGGTGTAAATTTATATTATTTCAATCAGCAAATCACCTTGTGCCTTGGCTAGGCCTTTATCCAGATGAAATATCGGACTGATTTAAGTACCTTTGTCATTCATTGAACGTGTAACAGTATGATCGACACCATCACATCCAGCCTGGAAGCCATTGCCCTCGAAGATAAATTCGGAGCGCATAATTATCATCCTCTTCCGGTCGTCTTATGCAAAGGTGAGGGTGTTTTTTTATGGGACGTGGAGGGGAAACGCTATTTTGATTTTTTATCTGCCTATAGTGCTGTTAATCAAGGGCACTGTCACCCAAGAATCATTGATTCACTGATTGCACAGGCAAAAGAGTTAACGCTCACCTCGCGCGCTTTTTACAACGACAAACTGGGCGTAGCCGAAAAATATGTGTGTGAAACATTTGGGTACGACAAAGCTCTGTTCATGAACAGTGGTGCGGAAGCCAACGAGACCGCCATTAAGCTTGCGCGCAAGTGGGGTTACACCAAGAAAGGTATTCCTGAAAATCAAGCCGTTATTGTTGGCGTGAAAAAGAACTTTCACGGACGCACAACCACCATTATTTCTGCATCTACCGACAATGCAGCCCGAAAAGGCTTTGGTCCTTTTATGCCAGGGTTTGAAATTGTCGACTATGACAACATTGCTGCTCTCGAAACAACCTTAGCGAACCCAAACGTATGCGGCTTATGGATTGAACCCATTCAGGGTGAAGCAGGTGTGTATGTGCCTCAAGACGGATACCTGAAAGCGGCAGAAGCACTTTGCAAAAAGCACCGTGTGCTTTTGATGATGGATGAAATTCAAACGGGCATTGCGAGAACAGGCAAAATGCTGGCATCAGATCATGAGGGAGTTCGCCCGGATGTTTTGATACTAGGAAAAGCACTTTCGGGAGGAGTATTTCCCATATCGCTGGTATTAGCGGATGATGAGATCATGCTAGTGATAAAGCCGGGTGAACATGGTTCTACCTTTGGGGGGAATCCATTAGCGTCTGTAGTGGTAGTGGCCGCTTTGCAAGTGATTAAGGATGAAAAGCTGGCTGAAAATGCAGAACGTTTGGGAATCGTGTTTCGGAATAGGATGACCGCCTTCATGAAAAAATCCAGTATGATCAAATTAGTGCGAGGGAAAGGCTTGTTAAATGCGATCGTTATTAACGACACACCTGAAAGCGACACCGCTTGGAATATTTGTCTAAAGTTTGCTGAGAATGGTTTGCTGGCCAAGCCAACCCATGGTAACATTATTCGACTAGCTCCGCCTTTAGTGATCACTGAAGAGCAGATTCATGAATGTTGTGATATTATTGAAAAGTGTGTAGGAGTTTAACAGCGGATCCTACTGAATGAATTGAATATTTCTCTTGAGCCCGTTCAACTTTGTTCGTTGTACGGCAGATTTTTGAAATAGTCTATCAAAAACATCTTCTGTAATTTCCCGCCAGTCGGATACGGTCATTTTTTCTAACTCAGGGTGGGGCTGGAATTTTTTCTCATGGTGAGGTTTTGCAAACCGATTCCAGGGACAAACATCTTGGCAAATGTCGCAGCCAAATATCCAATTCTCAAATTTGCCTTTTACTTCAGTAGGTATTTCTTCTTTGAATTCGATAGTAAAATAGGAAATGCACTTGCTCCCATCAACTACGTAAGGTGCTGGGATAGCATCGGTGGGGCAGGCATCCATACAAGCGGTGCAGGTACCGCAGTAGTCTTTGATGGGGCCATCATATTCTAATTCCAAATCAATAATTAGCTCGGCCAAAAAAAAGAAACTGCCCATCTCTCGATTAAGTAGCAACGAGTTTTTACCAATCCAACCTAGGCCTGATTTTTTTGCCCACGCTCTTTCGTGGACAGGCGCAGAATCAACAAACGCGCGACCCTCCACCTTACCCACTTCTTCTTGAATCAATTCCAGAAATGTTTTGAGCTTTTCTTTTATTACGAAGTGATAGTCTTCGCCATAGGCATATTTGGCTATTTTCAACTTGCTCTTCGAAGCGTTGGCGAACGACCGTTGATCTTCACTCGCTGAAACTACCGAGGCTAAATCTTTTTCAGGATAGTAATTGTACATCAAACTGATCACAGACTTCGCACCAGGAACAAGTAGTCGCGGATCTAGACGCTTGTCAAAATGATTTTCGAGGTAACTCATCTTGCCCTGGTAGCCGCGCTTTAGCCATTCTTCCAGACGTGGTGCTTCTTCTTCCAGAAATTCTGCTTTCGATATCCCGCAAAAGCTGAACCCCAGTTGAGAGGCAAGGGATTTAATAAGCTTTGTGTTACTAGCTGTGTCCAACTTTTTTAATCAAACAATCCGGGCCGCTTAGAAACAGGCACCACGATTTTCAAATGCTTGTAGGCAAGCTCTGTAGCCTCGCGCCCGCGTGAGGTGCGTTTTATGTAGCCCTCTTGAATTAGAAAGGGCTCATACATCTCCTCAATAGTTTCTGCTTCTTCGCCCACTGCTGTCGCAACGGTAGAAAGTCCTACAGGTCCACCTTTAAATTTGTCGATGATGGTTGTGAGGATACGGTTGTCCATATCGTCTAACCCATTTTCATCAACATCCAATGCTTTTAAGGCAAGCTGTGCGATAGGCTTAGTAATCGTGCCATCTCCTTTTATTTGTGCAAAATCCCGGGTGCGTCTCAATAAGTTATTGGCAATGCGTGGCGTGCCTCTGCTTCGTCTGGCAATTTCAAAAGCGGCATCATCTACAATAGGCGCGGCCAGTATATCAGCAGAGCGTTTTACAATTTTGGTGAGTAAGGTTGAATCATAATACTCCAGCCTGGCATTGATACCAAATCGTGCACGTAGAGGAGATGTTAACAAACCTGCACGGGTAGTTGCTCCTATTAGAGTAAAGGGATTTAAACTTATTTGTACAGAGCGTGCATTAGGTCCGCTGTCCAACATAATGTCGATGCGGAAGTCTTCCATGGCCGAATAGAGATATTCTTCGACAATTGGATTGAGCCGATGAATCTCATCGATGAAGAGGACATCGTTTGTTTCAAGGTTGGTGAGCAGCCCCGCCAAGTCTCCGGGTTTGTCGAGTACGGGACCAGATGTAATCTTTATATTAGACCCAAGTTCATTTGCAATGATGAATGAGAGAGTCGTCTTGCCAAGCCCGGGAGGGCCATGCAAAAGCACATGGTCAAGCGATTCGCTTCGTTGCTTCGCGGCTTGCACAAAAACCTTTACATTATCAACTACTTTCTGCTGACCCGTAAAATCAATGAAGGATAGCGGCCGCAATGCCTTCTCAACTTCTTTCTCTCCGGCCTCTAATCCTTCGCCATCTGCCTTTAAATAATCTTCACGCATGGTCAAAATTCAAGATTTAATAGTCAAGATTCAAGTGAAGTGGACATTCTTCTGCTAATTTTGATTTTTCATTTAGCATGATATGGATAATCGTTGGAAAAATGCGCTCTATTCGTTGCTTTTGATTGTGGCGTTGATCTCTGTGTGGAAATGGCGCGATCTAAACAAACCAAAGAATGGAACAGCCATTATGGAACCCATGAAAATTGAGGGGGAAACAATGGGCACTACGTATCACATTACCTACTTTGACGAACAAAAAAGGAACTTTAAAACTTCTGTTGATTCACTTTTGGTGCTGGTGAACAAGTCGATTAATAATTACGATCCCGAATCTGATGTTTCTCGCTTTAATAGGAATAAGACTTCTTTTGTTTATTCCTTACCTTACTTTTTACCGGCTGCAAAGAAAGCTCTTGAAGTTGCTCAAGAGTCGGGTGGAGCATTTGATCCCACGGTTATGCCATTGGTGTATGCCTGGGGTTTTGGATCTAAAAAGGATAAACCGCTTCCCACCAATGGACAGATTGATTCTATAAAATCGTTTGTTGGTTTTGATAAAATCAATTTTAATTCAGATAGTATTTGGAAGACAAATCCTAAGACTCAATTAGATTTCGGAGGCATAGGCCAAGGGTATGGCGCAGATGTGATGACCGATTTTTTGAAAGCGAAGGGAATTAAAAATATGCTGGTGGAGTTAGGCGGAGAAGGCATGGCATGTGGTGTCAATTTAAAGTCCGGTGAACCCTGGGAGCTAGGCATATTAGATCCTAATTCGAAGCGGGATAGCCTGTTTTTTACCGCCTACGTCAAATTAACTGATAGGTCGTTCACCACATCAGGCAATTATTTTAACTATCGGATTATAGACGGCAAAAAGTATTCACACACGATCGATCCACAAACCGGCTATCAGGCGGAGCGGGCTATTCTTAGCTCATCGGTGTTTGCTGCAGACGCACGCACAGCTGATGCATGGGCTACCGCCTTTATGGTGATGGGGCATGAGAAGGCAATCGAGTTGTTGAAACAGCACCCTGAATTGGATGCTTTTTTTGTATACACTTCAACGGCTGGCAATATTGAAACCTATCATACTCAGGGTTTAAAGGACCTTATTGAGATAAAGCGGTCGGGGAAGTAACTTGTAAGATCGTATCTTTGCAAAACGTCTAAAACCATTTTGAAAATCTTCTTGGGGAACGTTGTGTCTATACAAGTGTCATGATCATATCCTTATTGATTCTTTTTTTTGTTGCTCTGATTGCCGGAGGCATCGCTTTCTATATACCCAAGATCAACACGGGCACGTACAAACTTTGGCTTGTCTTTGCTGGGGCATATCTTTTTTCTATTACACTCGTTCACATTTTCCCTGAGCTATTTTCACACGGCAGCAATGCTGGCTATATTGGAATTTTCATTTTAATAGGATTTTTTCTTCAACAAGGCCTGGAGTTCTTGTCGAGTGGCGTTGAGCACGGACATATTCATGTACACGAAAACAGCCACCAACACCGGGAGTCTTCCGCTATCTTAGTTTTGTTTGCCTTGTGTATCCATGCTTTCTTAGAAGGTGGACTGCTAGCACATCCACGCACGGTTACACACCATCATGACTCTAATACGTTGTTATGGGGAATCGTATTGCACAAAGCACCGGAGGCATTCGCCTTAATGTCTGTTTTGCTGTGTGATTTAAAAAGTAAAAGGAGAGCGTTACTTTTTTTGTTCGTTTTTTCAATGGCCTCTCCGTTAGGCCTTTTTCTTTCCAATTATTTGCTAGCTAATGAGTGGATGTCCTCTCAGGCTTTTACTTTCTTCTTTGCCGTAGTAAGCGGTAACTTTTTGCATATCTCTACAACCATTGTTTTTGAAAGCAGTGCCGACCATAAGTTCAATGCCAAGAAGATGGGTGTGGCAATTTTTGCTGCAGCTGTGGCGGTAGGAACAGAATTATTTGCTTAGTTCAGTTTTTAAAATCTTTGAAAATAGAAAACACCATTTTAGTGAGTTGCTCAGTAAATTATTGCGGAGCTTTTCTAAAAATAACATTGTTTAAAAATGCTACATTTATATAAAGTGTCAATGAATGCGCGGCTAAAGGAAATGATCCGATCCTGTTTTAAAAACAGGTTAGCCGAGAGTCTCTTAGTCTTTTTATATCGAAAGAAGAGGAAGTTTAGATCCTGGGTAGCCCGTGAAGCTGCTTACCAGGAAAGGACCCTTAGATTTGCCGAACGCGATGGCGTTTTATACAAGCTAGATATCTCCGATGTCATCGGCCACTCGCTCTTTTTCTTTAACCACTATTTTGCGCCTCTGGAAGTATTTGATATGCTAAAGGAAGATTCTATTGTTATTGACATTGGGGCAAATATTGGTACCGTGGCGCTACGAGCCGCAAAAATTTGTAAGAATGGTCATGTGTATGCTTTTGAGCCTGATCCCCTGCACCACGATTCATTAAAAGTGAATCGTGGTCTCAATCAATTTACAAACGTTACTATTATTCCAAAGGCGCTTGGCAGTAAACCGGGACAGGCAGTTCTCTCTAAATTGGAGCAGCGCAACGCGGGGATGAATCGCATTTTGCCTGCCGAAGAAGCCGCTCAATATAATTCAACCCATATCAATGTTGCTACCCTGGATGATGAAATGTCCTCAATTAATCCAACGCGAATTGATCTGATCAAAATTGATGTGGAGGGCTACGAGTTTCACGTGTTGATGGGAGCACAAAAAACGATCGCACGATATAGACCAATTTTGGTCATCGAGGTGATTGACACCAATCTACGGATACATCAGCTTAGCTCCACAGACGTGATCGATCTTCTGCAAAACTGGGGTTACGAAATATTAGATCTTAAAACTCACCAACCCATTGTGGCTGGTGAAAAAATTGAGACCGACATTCTTTGTACTCCACAAAAAACACATTGATGGAATTGACTCACCGTGCCTGGGATCAATCGTCTCCGCCTCGCAAGGTGTTGTTCATCCGTTTTCAGGCATTGGGTGATGTGGTGATCACACTTCCCTATATCCGCGATTTCTCAAAGAAACATCCCACTACTAAAATTGATTTTCTCACGCTTGAAGAAAACAAAACAATTCCTGAGAGTCTTCTTTTTTTTAATCGTGTTTTTTCAATTGGAGGCGGCCGAAACAATAAACTTCAATATGTCTCAGCTTTATCTCTTTTACCTAGACTAGTCGCCCGGCAATACGATGTAGTATTCGATTTGCAAAATCATCGACTGAGTAACATTATTCGCAAAATCACTCGCCCAAAAGCGTGGGTGGAATTTGATCGGTACTCTCCACAGTCAGCCGGAGAACGAAACCGGCAAGCCATCGAAAAAGTTGGACTGGGTTCCGTTTCTGTCAATTCAAAATTGGAAACACGAATCCAAAAAAGAACGACAGATGAGCTGTTGAAATTGGCAGGCTGGAACGGAGTCAGTAAAATCGTGATTCTCAATCCGGCCGGTTTTTTTGAATCGAGAAACTGGCCTATTGAAAACTATTTTGAATTTATGGGATTGTGGAAAAAACATCACCCAAACACGCAGTTCCTTTTGGTAGGCACCGAACGAATATTAGACAAGGCAAATGCCCTGAAAGAAAAGGCACCGGATTCTGTAACACATCTGATCAACAAAACAAATCCTGCAGAAGCTTTTGCATTGGTAAACCGTGCTTCGTTTCTGTTGACAGAAGACAGTGGGCTCATGCACATTGCTTGGGTACAAGGCGTGCCGACTCTTGCTTTGTTTGGATCAAGTCGTTCAGATTGGTCTGCCCCGCAAGGAATATGGTCGTTGTGTCTCCACTCGGGTGACTTGCCCTGCGGAGCTTGCATGCTGGCCAACTGTAAATTTGGCGATAACCGGTGCCTTACTCGGTACACTCCAGAATTTGTTTTCGAAAAATCGCAGCAGCTAATCTCCATTCAGCCATGAAAAAACGGCTAGCCATATTCATGCATGGTGGAGTGGGTGGTGGCTTTTATTCGCAAGGTCAGCCAAACATCGCTGCATTGGTAAACGAGTTGGCTCGAGACTACACCGTTACCGTTTATTCTCAATTTCGCGCGAACAAAAGCTTTTCACCTTCATATCACTTCATATCAGCCCCAAAATTTTTGGAAAGGGGAACATTGAGATGGCTATGGCTCGCCACTGCTTTCTTGTTCGCCCACATCAAACGCAAACACCATGTATTATACGCGTTTTGGGCGTATCCTGCTGGTTTCTGGTGCGTGCTCGTTGCGCGAATTTGTCGCGTTCCAGCTATTGTTCACTTGCAAGGCGGTGAGGTGGTTGGTTTTCCTGCTATTCAATATGGCAGTTTATTACAACCCCGATCGAGACGTTTGGTAAAATTGACATTGCAAAAGGCAAGTACTGTCATTGCGCTCACGCAATACCAAAGGAAATTTGCTGAAAAAATTGTGAGTCGGCCCTACTATGTCATTCCGTTTGGTGTTGATGCAAATCAGTTCTGTTTTCATACCAAACAATTTCATCAGCCCTTAAGATGTTTGCATGTGGGGAGTTTCATTCCGGTTAAGGATCAATCAACTCTGTTAAAATGTTTCGCCCAATTCTCGCAACAAATTCCAGCCGTACTTCAACTGGTGGGCGAAGGTTATTTGGAATCTGATTTAAAATTGGAATGCAAATTATTAAACATCAATAGCTTGGTAACATTTTCTGGCTTCCAGCCACACATTGACATTCAAAAGTTTTACGAGTGGGCTGATGTTTTGATTCACACCTCGCTCTATGAGGGGCAATGCTTGGCCGTAACAGAGGCTGCCGCAAGTGGCGTTCTTATTGCAGGCACTAATGTAGGTTTGATTTCCGATCTGGGAAGCGACTGCTGTGTGGTGGCGGAAACTGGCGAAGCTGACGAGCTGGCAAGAGCAATTATCGCTGTTGTACAAAATCCTGAAGAAAGATCGACCAAAATAGAAAATGCTAGAAAATGGTCGGAGGCAAATTCTTTTAGAAAGTCATATCAACAAATCATGCAGGTTATAGATCATTTTTGGTAGATTTTAAACATGGCTAAAAAGAAAATAGACAGAATTGCGGTGTTTGGTGGAGGGGCACATATCATTCCAAGTTATAGAGCTTTGTTAAATAATCTCTCGAATTCATATGAACTTGTTGTTTACTCTGAGTTTACTATTTCAAAAAAGTACGATGCACAATACTTGATTCGTTCCTATCCTCATCGACATTATAAGCGCTGGCTTTTAGTGTTATGGATTCTCCTGCGCTTTGCGCTAGATCATATGCGCCTACGTTTTGACGTTGTTCACTCCCACTCGACTTACCCGTCCGGAAAACTGGCCATTCTGATTAAAAGAGTTTTCAGGATTCCAGTAGTCGTATGCCTAAATGCAGCTGAAGCAATTGGTATTGAATCAATCCAATTTGGAGATTTGCTGAATCCGCGGAGAACGAAAATCAATAGAAATGTAATAGAACAGGCTGATGCCGTCACCGCTTTGACAGAATTTCAAGCTTCATACGTCCGGAAGGAATTTTTACGGATGGACGTTCAAATTATTGCGCGCGGCATAAGTTACAATAATGTCAAAACTAAAGAGAACGTTCACTGGCCAGGACGTGAAATGACATTCTTACATGTAGGTTATTTGCACCCTATCAAAGATCCAATCACGCTCATCAATTGTTTTCATTTACTCACAAAATCAATTCCATGCCGATTGATTCAAGTTGGGCAAGATTATATGAATGGCGAAGTGCAGCGACATGCTACTACTTTGGGAATCTCTCATCTTATAGAATTTAAAGGATTTGTGGAACATGATTCCATTTATCAATATTATGAGGCGGCCGATGTGTTGCTTCATACTTCTTTATTTGAAAGCCAGGCGATAGTCGTCAATGAAGCGCTCGCTCATGGCCTATTGGTTTTTGGTACACACGTGGGCTTGCTCGCAGACTTGGCAGAAAAGTGCTGCATAACCGTGCCAACAGGGGAGTATCAGGTACTTGCTAAAAAGGTGATCAAGACGCTTTCTGATAAAGATTGCTGCGAAAGACTGTTAGAAAAATCCAAAGAGTGGATAGCGCAACATGACTTAGCATGGACAACAAATCGATATAAAGATCTTTATATCGATGTCATTGAACGATCAGCTCGATCAAAGTGATCGCAGTTTGCCTTCTTCTAATAAAAGTGAGTGATCAAAGTAGCTTCGAAGCGTTTCGTCATGGGTGATTAAGATAACCGTTTGAGGTAATTGAGTGATCAGTCGAATGAGTTCGTGACTCGCTTGTTCATCCAAATTACTGGTAATTTCGTCCAACAGAATTACGTCCCGATTCATGTAAAGCGCTCGGGCAATGGCCAATCGTTGTCGCTGGCCTCCGGAAATTTGTAAACCTCGTTCGCCTAATATGGTGTGCAATCCATCGGGCAGTTGTTGTAACCAAGATTCCATTCCAAGCGATTCAACAAGTTTTTGGATTTTCTTCTCATCAACGCCAGTTTCCGAGTTTTCAAAAGCAATATTCATCAAGATAGAGCCATTGACCAATACCGGATTTTGAGGAACATAAGAGAGATTCTTCTGCCAGCTCATAATAACTGCGGCATCCAAGGGCTGTCCATCAATCGCAATCACACCACTTTGCGGACGGAGAAACCCCATTAATAAAAGTAGAATGGTTGATTTACCCGACCCCGACTTTCCGGTAATCAACAGTTTACTCCCTTTAGCTATCGAAAAATTTAGTTGATTTAAAAGAGCTGGACGTTTCTCATAAGCAAACGAAACATTTTTGAATTCGATCGTTTGTAAAAAGGAAATTTCTGCCTCCTCGTACTTCTTATCATTAGCTGTAGCATTAAGGCGAGTGCTGATATCGGTCACCACATACTCATTTGTTTTAATTTGAAAAAGAGCGGCAATGATTCGGTTGATGGATGGAACGGCACGAATACCTGCGGCCGAATAAATCCCTATTAAGAAAATGGCCTCTTTCGTTGACACACGGGCCATCACCAAATAAATCACCATTACACATAGCCCCAGCGCAGCCGTAGTTTCAAAAAAACGCATGCCATTGGAATAGTGGGTGGCCTGCTCCACTTGCAGTTTATTCAATCGCTCTGTCAGTGTATCTGTTTCATGGACGACTGTTTTAGTTTTTTGATAGATATTGATTTCCAAAAAACTATCAAAGGCAGATAACACTCGCTCAATTAAACGCGGATAGTTTTCTTTTTGAATGCTTCCAATTGAACTAAGGTTCTGTCGAATGGCTTGGTAGTATAGGATAGCCGGCAAACTCAGTATGCCTAAAAACAAAAAAGCGAGAGCATTGTAAGTCAAAATCATAGCCATAATGCCAACTAAGACCATCGTTTCGATCAAAACAGTTGTGAGCGCCAAGATAATGTTCTGTGCAAAGGCGGCTGGCAGATGCACTACATTGATCAGTTCTCCGGAAGCACGTTGTTGGTAATAGGTGCTATAAGACTGATGCAGGTTTTTTTCAATCAACTGTTTTGAAATTTTAGTGGCGATTCCAAAGGCAAAAGTGGTGCGGTAACGGGTGATATATACTCCCGTAATGTGTTTAACGCCAAAAAACAATGAAACAACTTGGATGGTTGCTACCTTCACTGAAGCATCATCTGAAAAAGGAAAAATCGAAATCAGCTTTTTCAACCAAGGGAGTCCACTGAAGAATTCCGGCTGTACGATGGCAATGGCTAAAGGAAAAATAGAAGCAACAGACAGTAGATCTAACAATGTTTGTAAGAATAACAATACAACCAACCGGGAGCCACTGGTTTCACTTTGATGCCGCGCTAATTGAAGCGAAGGCAAAACAATGTTTTTGAAGAACCTCATGCTGGTTTGACTACGATCCACGGAAATGGCGATGTTCTTCTAAATTTCCTCACGACTCGGTTTTGCAGGGAAGCCGGATTGTATAGATACGTCCAGTTAAAATTATCCAGCTCTGAAATCGATCGATGAAAATAGTTGGCAGCCATCGCGGGAAAACCCATTTGCGCAAAATAATCTTCGGTTCTCTTATGGGCATCTGCGATTTGAAGTGGGTGGTAAAATGGTGTATCAATAATGTGGACTTCTACAGTTGATCTGCCTAGCTCAAACATTCTTTGAATTAGTCTCGAAAAGCTCGGGAAATACTGGGCGCTACTGGCTAACACGATAACATCGAAAAAGCCGATGGGCAGTATGTCTGAGAAAACATCAGCTTGCAAAAAGGTTGTTCCACCGTTTGAAAAAAGGCGGGCGGCTTGTTCCAATTCAAACTCATTTACGTCAACTCCACACGTATCCACTTTTACTTGTGACGAAAGCTGATGAGTCAACCATCCATTTCCACAACCAACCTCCAATAGATTTTCAAAGGGTGTTTTTTTTAAATAGTTGGCTAGTTTTCCAGTTGATTTTTTTCTGATTAACCATTCCTCAAAATGTGGATGATCAATCGATACTTTTGGAAGCAGGCGAATTTCTTTATCTGAGTGCAGCCGGTTCTCCTTTTGCCGAATCTCAATGTACTGTTTTTCGAACGTTTCAAAACTGAAATTATTCTGAAAGTAAAGACCATCCGCTCGTTTGTTGACAAGTGGATGGTTGTCTAAATAATTTTTAAGTAGTGTCAAGGTGTGTAACGAAAAGTAGCAATGATGTGGTCTCCAATTCTATTGAATGGAAAAGTAGATCTTACTTTTTCATCCCACTTCGTCAATTGATGATAAAGTTTGGGATGTTTATTGATAAAGTCTTTTGCCGATGGCGGTGGTGACAGCACTCCCAATCCTTCACATTTCACCAATTTGAAATTTTCCCCGAGCGATTTCTTAATATCGCCAAGTGAATAGTAGTACGTTTTGAAATATTCCCCCTCCAAATGAGCCATCACACCGTTTTTATGGAAGCGTCTCAATCCCTGTTTAAAATAGCCTTTCAGCAGCCACATGATTTCCCATGGGCAGATGGGTGGCATAATCACCCAAGTAAGCATTGCATGTTCGTTCAATAACTTCGGCAAGTGCTGGGTAACTTTCTTTAAATCATCGGTACAATTGAGTCCGCCAAAATCGGAGAACACATAATCAAATCTTCCAGTCACGAGATTCAAATTTTCGAACGAACCCTGTTGAACGGTTAGTCTATCCTGAAATCCCAACTTATTGATCTTATTCTGAATCTGTCCAACCATTCCATCGGATAACTCAACGCAATGTACGTGGTGACCAGCCTCCACAAAATAGCTTGCATCGATACCCGTGCCAGCGTTTAACTCCAGTATATTACTTTTCGTCTTTAGAAATTGTTTGACATGTTTATAAACCTGCTGTCTCCATGCCAACAAGATGGGGTTTGCTTGATCATCTGCATCATACAAATCGGACTGCTTACTAAATGCTTTATTGACATTCTCGTAATGACTTCGGGGCTCGTTTGGTAGGGTGGCTTCAGTTACCATACCGTACCAATTTTTTCATTTTTAAATTCAGCCAAGTGGCAGTCATTAAATAGTATAGGATAGAGAATAATTTCTTAAACGTCTCCGCCAGCGGAAGTTTGACGAATTTGGCGAGTTGCAAAAAATTTCGCTTCATTCGGTAGCGAGCATGAACATAGCGATGCAGTATCTTGTAGTATCCCGAGGGATACTTGTTTTGAAACATCATTGCCAACTCGTCTGAGTCGGACCAATTTTGCTTGGCCCCTAGTTGCGACTTCACGTTTTCGTAAAACTTGGTACCAGGTAATGGATATGAAACTGAGATCCCAATTTCCTCTGGCATTAGATCCAACACCATTTTAAGTGTTTTATCGATTTCAGACTGGCCTTCGCCAGGGTAGCCAAACTGTAAAAAGAAAGCAGTTTGAATGCCCTTGCTCTTTAAAAGTCGAGTCGCTTCGTAGATTTGGTTTACGGTAGTGCCCTTATCCATTGCGTCCAGAATTTTCTGGGAACCCGATTCGGCTCCAACCCACACCGTTTCAGCACCCGACTCCGCCAACGCCTCAATGGTATTTTCTTCCAGAAGCAAATCAACCCGCGATTGAATTTTGTATTTAAATTTTAATCCTCTTGCTTTTACTTCTGAGTTAAATTCCTGAATCCACAGGGGCTTTAGTCCAAAAATGTCGTCACACATCCAAAAATGACTCGGAGAAAAGTTTTTTAGCAGATACTCGATTTCATTGACCACCGATATGGGCGAACGGGAATTGTATCGATTCCCATAAATGGGTTTGGCGCACCAGTTACACTTAAATGGGCAACCTCGGGTGGTAGCAAGGTTCAACGAAAAGTATCCGTGGTGTTTCAGCCAAATGTCTTGATAGGGTTTCAAATCAATCAAGTCCCAAGCGGGCATTGGTATTTGATCAAGGTCGCGAATGACGGCACGATTTGGTGTTTTGATCGTTTCGTTATTTTTACGAAAAGCAAGACCTGCCACCTGCGTTGGGTCGTGTTTCCCATCCAAACAAATAAGTAACTCTTTCAATGTTTCTTCGCCTTCGCCCCGCACCACATAGTCAACACCATGTTCAAAATATTTTTCAAAATGATCGGTAGAGTCAGAACTACAAATGATGACGATGCAATTTTGCTGCTTTGCTAATGACGCCATTGTAAAAGCCGCCTGACGCATTACCGAAAGGCACATCTTCGTTAAGTAATTGAAGCCATCATCATAGGTGACAAAGTATTCGGGTTTTGATGAAAATGCTTTTGCAATGGAATTTGGATTATCGGAAAGGCCTACGTCAACAAAATTGACGTCAAAACCAGAATCGCGAACCACCGCTGCAGCCTGCAAGGCTCCCAAAGGAGGATACGGTTGATTCGCACTCCATTGCTTTTCATCGAGCGGATACAAATAACCTTGCGTAAACAAAACGTTCATACAGGTACCGTTTCAAAAAGTGGCTGCAGCTCTTTTAACCGGTTTTCGTACAGGTCAAGAATTTTTTTTTGATTATGACCAATATGAACTTTTGAAACATCTGCTCTCGCTTTAAAGGCAATAGCAAAATCCTCTTTTGAGAACTTACTCTTGTGTTGGCGGCTAAGTTTAAAAAGCGTGAGCCTCATCAAAAACCGTTCGGTTCGTGCGCCAAAAACACCTAAAAAAAATTCCAGGAGAGCAGTTCGCTTCATTGGTGAAGCGGAAGAAAAATCAGTTTGGTTAATCTTAAAGTTTGGCAAAAGGTCATGTAACCATCTGTTGGATTCAAGTAGCTGGAAATAGTATGTATGCCCATAAACCGGAATCAATGTCGTTAACTCCGTTGCGGTGAAGACGTTCCGTTCATCGATGGTCAAATTATCAGAGGAGATAAAATAGTTCAAACAATAGTTTCGATAGTTCTTTTTTGCTACCAACAATTTCCGCGTATAAACAAAAATCGTTCGCGCCAGCCACAGATGGTGCGGTGCAGTCACAATAAAAAAGTCCAAATCACTTTTATCGTCTGCATAGTTTTTGGACAACGATCCTGAAATAAAGATACCTCTTATAAAAGGAAACTTGGAGATAAACGCGGCTTTCTGTCGCGCCAAATCCATCTGCTCGCGAGCTCGTGCGTTAGCTGTTTGCCTTTTCTCAATCAAACCAAAATCATTGCGCAGCGTAAAAAATTCATCGAAACGGTATACCCGGCCATCGTTTACAAGTTCATCAACGCTCCTGGCAACTTCTTCGTTCTCTGCGCGAAGCGGCAGTTTTGCGTGAATCTCAACCAGCGTAAGTGGATAGGAGAAGACATCATAATAAGCTAACGTGCTAACAATGCTGAATCTCAAGGGCTCTTTTTTCATTCCCTAAATTTACTCACTTTTTTATTTCTAGTTATCATGCTAATTTGTAAAGTAAATGGTTCAGAGAATGATTACTAATCTAGTCGAATACAGGCAGCAATATCGCGAAAGCGATTTGAAACCAGAGGAATTTTGGGCTAAACAAGCGGAGAAACTCAGTTGGCAGAAAAAATGGGACCGCGTACTCGAATACGACTTTTACAAGCCTGAGGTGAAGTGGTTTATAGGTGCGAAGTTGAACATTACAGAAAATTGCATCGATCGCCACTTACCGGCCCGTGCCCATCAAACCGCCATTCTTTGGGAATCAAACAACCCTTCCGAACCCTCTCGAAAAATTACGTATCAACAACTCTCGGTTGAGGTCAATCGTGCCGCCAACATGCTGAAAGCAAACGGTATCAAAAAAGGCGATCGCGTGTGCATTTACATGCCCATGATTCCAGAAACAGCCTTTGCTATGTTAGCGTGCGCCAGAGTGGGAGCGGTTCATTCAGTCGTATTTGCCGGTTTTTCGGCTGGTTCATTGGCCGATCGCATCAACGACAGCAATTGCAAAATGGTGTTAACTGCCGATGGCGCCTATCGCGGAGATAAAAGAATTGATTTGAAATCAATTGTGGATGAAGCATTGAAGAAATGTCCGTCTGTAGATAAATGCATCGTGCTCAACCGAACCAATCTTTCAGTTTCCATGCAACCCGTTCGTGATCTTTGGTGGCACGAAGAGATCAGAAAAACAAGTGACGTTTGTGTAGCCGAAGAGATGGATGCCGAAGACCTGCTCTTTATTCTTTACACCTCAGGCAGCACGGGAAAACCAAAAGGGATGGTACACACTTGTGGTGGTTATTCCGTGTACACGAATTACACGTTCAAAAATGTATTTCAATACAAAGAAGGTCAAACGTTCTGGTGTACGGCCGATGTGGGCTGGATCACCGGTCACTCGTATATAATCTATGGTCCTCTTTCCGCTGGCGCCACCACGTTGATGTTCGAAGGCGTACCGAGTTGGCCTGATATGGGTCGGTTTTGGCATGTAATTGAAAAACATAAAGTCAATATTTTTTACACCGCACCTACGGCTATCCGGTCATTGGAAAAAGCACCTCTGTCATTTGTGGAGAAATATGATTTGTCATCGCTGCAAGTGTTAGGCAGCGTAGGCGAACCCATCAACGAAGAAGCCTGGCATTGGTATGACAAAAACATCGGCAAAGGCAACTGCCCCATTGTTGACACGTGGTGGCAAACGGAAACGGGCGGCATTATGATTTCACCCTTGGCGGGAATTACCAAAACGAAACCTGCGTTTGCAACACTACCGTTGCCGGGCGTGCAGCCCGCCATCATGGATGAAACTGGAAAGGAACTGGAAGGGAATAATGTAGAAGGACGATTGACCATAAAATTTCCCTGGCCATCGATGGCGCGCACGATTTACGGAGATCATCAGCGGTTCAAAGACACTTATTTCTCAACCTTCCCCGGAAAATATTTTACTGGCGATGGCTGCAAACGCGATGAAGATGGCTACTACCGAATCACCGGAAGGGTCGATGACATCATTATTGTATCGGGTCACAACATGGGCACAGCCGAAATCGAAAGTGCCATTGACGAACATTCGGCTGTTTGCGAATCGGCAGTAGTTGGTTTTCCGCATGACATTAAAGGTCAAGGCGTTTATGCATTTGTAGTTACGTACGATCCGGTGCATGAACCTGTTCATTTGCGCAACGAAATCAAAGATGTGGTTTCAAAAATTATTGGTCCTATTGCCAAGCCCGATAAAATTCAGTTTGTGAGCGGCTTACCCAAGACGCGCTCCGGAAAAATCATGCGTAGGATTTTACGTAAAGTAGCTGAGGGTGACACCACTAATTTAGGAGATACAACCACTCTTCTTGATCCGGCTGTAGTTAATGAAATAAAGGCCGGTGCCATTTGAAACAACGGAACAGCAAATAAATAGCTGGACTTCCAAGTAAATAATTGTTACTTACATTACTATTGTAGTATTCAAAAAGTATGTGGAATAACAAATTTGTTGGGAAGTTGCTGGTTTTGCCGTTGGCAGCATTTTTTATGTCTTGTTTTAATCCGGCTGATTATGAGATAAAGAAAATTCAAGCATCCACAAATATCTCTCTTCCTCTGGCGACTGGTTCTTTGTCCATCCAGGATTTTCTGAATAAGCTGGATAACAATGTCGAAGTTAAAGTGTATCCAGATGGATTGGTTTATTTTCAGTATGTCAAGTCGATCGAGTGGAGTGAGATCAGGAGCCTGTTGGCATTTCCAAGCCAAACTCTTAATCTAACTTTTCCGGTAATAGCGGCATCTTTTCCCCCGAGCAACGTTGAAGTTAAGCCGCTTTCTTTGACTTCATCCCTCGAGTTTGCTTTTAGCCCAGAAAAACTCAAAGAAATACAATTTAAGGGTACTAGTTTAACAGTGAATGTGTCACTTTCTCCAGCGAACCCTAACTTTCCCTTTGAGATAGACATCAAACTTCCGAGTGTTTCTCTAAACGGAATCCCTTTTCAAAAGAGGGTTTCGGGGCAGTCTTCTTTTTTACTGAATGATTATATCGCGTTTTTGAACGATAATAAATTTTCCGTGGATTTAGGCCTGATTGTAAAGCCTCGTGCCAACACGGTTACAATTCCTGCAGGTTCTTCTTTGAATGTTAGCTTGGCCTTCAGCGGTATAGATTTTAAATATGTAAAGGGATTTTTGGGAGATCGAACAACGGCTATTCAACCTCAAGTATTCAATGTAGATGCTTTCGGATCTGCACTTGATAAGGCGAAAGTTTCGTTTGCGGATCCTCGATTTTCTGTTGATGTATTGAACGACTATGGAATTCCAGTGCGATTGACCTTTACATCATTGGAGGCGCGCAAAAAGCCCTCTAGAGTCTTGTCACTAGTTACGAATCCGGCTAGTCCTATTGCTCTTCTTTCCCCTCCCGTCTTAGGCCAACAATCCACCACAAGTCTTTCTATAACAAATGCGAAGCAGATTACGGATTTGGTTCCAGACGAGTTCTATGTAGCAGGAAATGCCCGAATTAATCAAGGCCTTACTAGCGGCAATAATTTCTGTGCCGATACCAGTAAACTTAGACTCAAAATAAAATCCGAAATCCCGCTCTATGGCAGCTTTTCAGGTATAGTGTTGGCAGATACGTTTGATATTGACTTGACTAGCATAAAAAGCTCCGAAGTAGAAACAGCAGCACTAAAGGCGAAAATTACAAATGAATTGCCACTGGATGCTACCCTACAAATCTATATCGCTGACAGTAAAAGTATAATTTCAGATTCTATTTTTACTACTGCTCAGGCGGCCATAGTTGTAGGTAGCAAAGCAAATGCCTTGGGCGAACTACAAACAGCGGGTGTTTATGATAAGGAGATTTCATTGAACATAGACAAAGTTAACAAACTATTTGCCGCCAAAAAATTAATCGTCAAATCAGTGATGAATACAATAAGAAATTCGAGTGGAGCTGCCATTGATGTTAAATTTAAAGCCGCGTACAAAATGGATGTAGCAATTGGTTTGAAAACGCAACTAAAAATTAGTCGTGGTTTATGAAACGTGGCCGCTTTCACTTTTTTGGGGTAATGATTATAGTTTGTATGACAATCAATGCCAATGCTCAGCAGGAGGCAACATTGTACTTCATGAGTTACGTTCCGCAATCTTCTTACCTGAATCCTGCTTTTATTCCAAAGCAAAAACTCTCAATTGGGATTCCGGGTTCTTCCGTTTTCGTTCAGTATGGAAACAATGGTTTTTCGTATAACGATTTCGTGTCAAAGCAGGGTGGAGTAGTTACTGCAGATCTGGATAAATTGTATGGCTCCTTGAAAGACAAAAACTATATTGTTAACGCAACCCAGGCTGATCTTTTACGAGTCAACTTTCGACTCACTCCTAAGTTGTTTTTTCTCATAAACGCAACGGCAAAATCTTATAGTAGTGTGATGCTCCCCAAAGAATTAGCGGGTATTCTTCTGAAAGGAACAACACCTTTGGTTGCCAGTAGTTCATCATTTGCGCTAGAAGGAGAAAGCACTACATATGGTGAATTGGGGGTGGGAGCGGCCTATCAAGTTAATCCAAAACTTTCGGTGGGTGGCCGAGTAAAGTTTTTGACAGGAATTGTTAGCGGATCCACCGAAAGCGCTAGAGGAAACATCGCACTGGATAATAACTATGCCGTTACACTTTCAGCAGACGCCAATATTAGAACGTCAGGTATAAAAAATATCGAAAATGGAAAAATAAGTGACTACCTCAAGAACAGCGGGTTATCTTTCGATTTGGGTGGTACTTATCGACTACTTAAAAACCTTACTCTTAGCGCAAGTGTTTTGGACATTGGTAGTATCTCGTGGCAAAACGACCTAAATGCATATTCACTTGATTCAAGGAAAGCCAATTACACGTTTAAAGGTATAGACCTCCAAAAGGTATTGGACGGTGATGACAATTATTTAACCGCAGAGGGGGACTCACTCAAAAAGCATTTTACCTTTAAAGAGACCACCACCGCTGGCTATTCAACACTTCTACCGGCAAAAGCATACTTGGGTGGGCGGTATAATTTAAAAGAAAGGCTTTCCGTTTGTGCTTTGCTGTTCACTGAGCAGTATCGGGGTAGATTTTTGCCTGGATTTTCAGCTTCCCTCCAGAAAGATTTTGGAAGATGGGTAAGCACTTCTGTCAGTTATTCAGTAATCAATGGCATCTTTAATAACATTGGCGGAGGCCTTTCTTTAAATCTAGCCCCTGTGCAACTCTATTTTGTTGGAGATAATCTTTTAAGCGCACCTTTTTCGATAAACAGCATCCAAAACTTTAACCTGAGATTTGGACTGAACCTGATTTTTGGTGCGGAGAAGCCTAATAAAAAGGAAACGTATAATTCAGGATCGAAAACAAAGCCAAAAACCAAAAGAAGATGAACGGACATTTTCGTTAATTTTGGTAAAATGTTTTAATACTATGGCAATGGACATCACAGGTAAGGTGGTCAACCTTCTCCCGCTGCAATCAGGTCAGGGAAAAAATGGCGTTTGGAAAAAACAAGAGTTTATTTTAGAAACTCCCGGTCAATACCCAAAAAAAGTATGCCTTTCTCTTTGGGGCGAAAAAGTAGACGAAATTAAATTAACTCCCGGTGAGACCATCACAGCTTCAGTCAATGTTGAAAGCCGCGAATACAATGGCCGCTGGTATACCGATGTGCGTGCCTGGAAAGTGGCAAAAGGCTCAGGGGCAAGTAATGGCCGCTCGGACGGTCCACCAGTAGGCGAAGAGCCATTTACCCCGGATGCTAGTGCCACAGACGATCTGCCATTTTAACAAACATGCTTTAATAAGAAACCCGGCTCATCACCGGGTTTTCTTCTGAATTCTATATTCTAATTTCTGTATTCTTTTGGTTAACTCCCACACGCCTCACAAGCATCCGGATTGTCCAATGAGCAAGCCATGTCGGCACGTTTCTGGTCGTAATCTGCCAAAGGCATTTGTTCGTATTGGATAGCCTGCTGATTTTCAGCAACCGCCACCGATTGTACGGCCATAACCGGTTCAGAGACAGCAGCAGTTACCGCAGCAACGGTTGGTTCCAACGCAGATTTATCCAACGTGAACTTGATCGCGTCCGCAGCAGCAGTAGAGCGCAAGTAGTACATACCTGTTTTCAATCCTTTTTTCCATGCATAGAAATGCATAGAAGTCAACTTGCCGAAGTTGGGATCTGTTAAGTGGATGTTCAAACTTTGGCTTTGACAGATATATGCACCGCGATCTGCACTCATGTCAATGATCGCCTTCTGCGAAATCTCCCAAACTGTTTTATAGATGTCCTTAATGTTTTGAGGAATCTCTGGTATAGCCTGTACAGAGCCATTGGTCGAAATCAACTTTTGGCGCATGGTCTCGCTCCACAAACCAGCACTTATCAAGTCTTTCATCAAGTGCTTATTAGCAATGATAAATTCACCGGACAATGTTCTGCGTGTGTAGATGTTTGAAGTGTAAGGCTCGAAACATTCATTGTTTCCTAAAATTTGAGAAGTAGAAGCAGTTGGCATGGGAGCAAGCAAGAGTGAGTTGCGCGCGCCATGTTGTTTCACTTCGCGTTTCAATTTTTCCCAATCCCAACGTCCGCTATCGGGGGTTACACCCCACATATCAAATTGGAAAATTCCTTTTGAGATGGGCGAACCTTTGAAAGTTTCGTACGCACCATCTTTCTTAGCTAATTCCATAGAAGCTTCCATGGCAGCGAAGTAGATGGTTTCGTGGATGTCTTTATTCAAGCCACGAGCTTCCGGAGAATCGAACGGCATGCGTAATAAAATGAATGCGTCTGCCAAACCTTGCACGCCAATACCAATTGGGCGGTGGCGCATGTTTGAGTTCTTGGCTTCAATCACCGGATAGTAATTAACATCAATTACTTTATTCAGGTTACGGGTAATCACCTTTGTGATTTCATACAACTTTTGGTGATCGAACTTGCCTTCTTCCGTAACGAACTTAGGTAGCGCAATAGAAGCGAGGTTACAAACGGCTACTTCGTCAGGTGAAGTGTACTCAATAATCTCAGTACATAAGTTACTTGACTTAATAGTGCCCAAATGCTTTTGGTTAGACTTGCGGTTGGCCGCGTCTTTATAAAGCATATAAGGTGTTCCCGTCTCGATTTGAGCTTCCAGTATTTCAAACCACAGGTCTTGTGCTTTTACTTGCTTGCGGTATTTTCCTTCTTTCTCGTATTTCTCATACAAGCGCTCAAAATCCTCTCCCCAGCAATCTGCTAGGCCCGGTGCCTCGTTCGGGCAGAATAGAGACCACATTTCATTGTCTTCAATTCGCTTCATGAACAAATCCGGAATCCACATCGCATAGAAAAGATCGCGTGCTCGCATCTCTTCTTTGCCGTGGTTTTTCTTTAGTTCAAGGAAATCAAACACATCTGCATGCCAAGGCTCTAGATAGATTGCAAAGCTACCTTTGCGTTTACCACCGCCTTGGTCAACATAGCGTGCTGTCATGTCGAAGTTTCTCAACATGGGCACGATTCCATTGGATGTTCCGCCTGTTCCTTTAATATAAGAGCCTTTTGCCCGCACATTGTGAATGCTAAGACCAATACCGCCAGCTGATTGCGAAATCTTGGCGGTTTGTTTTAAGGTGTCATAGATGCCATCAATGCTGTCGTCTTTCATCGTGAGCAAGAAGCAAGACGAAAGTTGAGGCTTCGGAGTGCCGGCATTGAAGAGTGTAGGAGTGGCATGAGTGAACCACTTCTCTGACAACAAATTGTAGGTTTCAATAGCTGCTGGAATATCTTCTCCATGGATGCCAATCGCTACACGCATCAACAAATGCTGCGGACGTTCTACCACTTTGCCATCCACCTTCATTAAATAAGAGCGCTCTAAGGTTTTAAACCCAAAGAAGTCGTAGCTGAAATCGCGGTCATATAATACGGCTTCGTCTAGCTCAGCCGCATTTTCATGAATTACTTTCCATGTTTCTTTTGAAATCAGCGGAGCGTTCTCACCCGTTTTGGGATCCACGTAAGTGTACAATCTCTTCATCGTGTTAGAGAAGGACTTACTGGTCACCTTGTGCAAGTTAGAAACCGCAATACGGGCAGCCAACTTGGCAAAATCTGGATGCCTGGTCGTCATCGAAGCGGCAATTTCCGCTGCGAGGTTGTCCAGTTCTATGGTGGAGACACCATCATACAAGCCATTGATAACTTTCATCGCCACCTCTACCGGGTTGACAAATTTGGGATCTAAACCGTAGCAGAGTTTTTCAATGCGGGCAGTGATTTTATCAAACTTCACGGACTCCCGGTGTCCGTCACGTTTTAATACGAGCATGTTAATAAAGGGTGTAAGGTTGTAAAAAAACTAGTTTAAAAAATGGTGAAACGAATATATCAAAAATCTTCGTTCAGTGAAAACTTTGGTGATGTTTCTTTTTCCATACTGTTCATCACGCCAGCTTTCTGGTATTCGGCTACTCTCTTTTCAAAGAAATTTGTTTTTCCTCGCAAAGAGATCATGTCCATAAAGTCAAATGGATTAGTGGCACCGTAAATTTTCTTGCCCACCAACTCGTCCAGCAAACGATCCGCAACAAATTCAATGTACTGGCGCATCTGGGCTGCGTTCATGCCAATTAAATTTACTGGCAATGCATCAGTAACAAATTCTTTCTCGATTTCCACAGCATCTTTGATAATTGCAATCACACTCTCTTCAGGCAACTTGTTTACCACATGCTTGGTGTACAAATGGCAGGCAAAATCACAATGCAAGCCTTCATCGCGGGAGATCAACTCGTTCGAGAATGTTAACCCAGGCATCAAGCCACGTTTCTTAAGCCAGAAAATCGAACAGAACGATCCGGAAAAGAAAATCCCCTCTACCGCAGCAAAAGCGACCAGCCTTTCTTGAAAGTTTCCCTTATCTATCCAACGCAAAGCCCAATCTGCCTTTTTCTTTACGCAGTCCATCGTTTCGATCGCGTGAAAAAGTTTGTCTTTTTCTTTTGGGTCTTTGACGTAGGTGTCTATTAATAATGAATATGTTTCCGAGTGAATATTCTCAATCGCAATTTGAAAGCCATAAAAAAACTTGGCTTCGGTATATTGTACTTCACCCACAAAGTGTTCCGCCAAGTTTTCGTTGACAATACCATCACTGGCGGCAAAAAAAGCAAGAACATGTGTAATGAAATGGCGCTCTCCATCATTTAGGTTGAGCCAATCTTTCATATCCTGCCCTAGATCAATCTCTTCGGCAGTCCAAAAACTGGCTTCGGCCTGCTTATAGTACTTCCAGATGTCGTGTTGGCGGATGGGGAAGAGAACGAATCGATCTTTGTTCTCCTTTAAGATGGGTTCTTCGCGTAAAGGTTGGGTCATTTAGATAAGGTGGTTAGAGTATAGGTTAAAAAGACATTATTAAACATAAAAAGTTTTCAATGCCTTCTCGTTTTTTAAGTTTATTTTTTGTCAGCGGCAGCTAATTTGTTCCATCACAGAACTTTTTAGAGCCGCATCGACAAATAACTAAAATGCATAAGAGAATTCAAAAGATCAAGAATGCTTGAAAGAGTGCATCTATTTGAAATGCAAAGGGCATACTTTTATAAAAGAATTCATTATCACTCACTTAACACACGCGCCTAAAGTGAAGTGTTAAATAAAAAAAAGTTAAAAATTTAATAGTGTGGAAATTGTTGTACAATCGAATGAAATTAGGTATTAAGTGAGAGAATTATTTGGGCTAAAAGCCCATTTTTGATCAGGATTTGGGTATTTTAACAAGATCGCTTGTTTTTCGAGCAACTAGCATTATCTTTGCGATCCATTTTTAAAAATAACAAGCATGTACGCAATTGTAGACATCGCAGGAAAGCAGTTCAAAGTGGCTAAAGATCAATATGTCTATGCACCCAAGATGGAAGGCGAGACTGGCACAATCGTGTCATTCGATAAAGTCCTTCTAACTGATAATGGTGGTTCAATAGAAGTTGGCGCCCCTACTGTAACAGGAGTGAAGGTATCTGGTAAGATATTGGAGCATGTAAAAGGTGATAAGGTGATCGTATTCAAAAAGAAGCGTAGAAAGGGATACGCAAAAAGAAACGGCCACCGTGAGCAATTCACGAAAGTTCAAATTGAAAGCATTGGATAATGAAATTGATTCGATGATTCGGTAATTCGATGAATCACACGTTTAACAAATAAGCAAATCAACAAATAAGGAAATCAACGAATTAAATTATGGCACATAAAAAAGGGGAAGGTAAAGTAAAAAACGGTCGCGAGTCGGAAAGCAAACGCTTAGGTATAAAAGCTTTTGGTGGCCAGAAAGTGATTGGCGGCAATATTATCGTTCGCCAGCGCGGCACAAAACATCACCCCGGTAGAAACGTGGGCATGGGAAAAGATCATACGCTTTTCGCATTGATTCCTGGTACAGTAGTCTTTAAAAAAGGAAAGGAAAATAAGTCTTTTGTGTCGGTTATAGCCGAAGCCTAGAAGATTTTGTAAATACAAATAGAAAAAGGTCATCCGTTTGGTTGACCTTTTTTTGTGCCCAAAAATCACATGTCTGAGGCAAACAAACGATAGCAATGATCGTTATTTTTTGAAAGTAATACTTTTATTCCGAATTTTTTCCACCAGCAATATTAAATTTTGGAAAAAAGTCAGCTTCCGGTATTTAACATATGTTAATAATGCCTTAATTTGGAGAACTTAAATGTTTAACCTAAACCAAAACGTATGAAGAAGTTTTTACTGTTGTGCTTCTCATTCGTTTTTGTGCTCAGTGCCTGGGCGCAAGAACGGGTGATTACAGGTAGGGTCTCATCCTCGGAAGACGGATCGGCCTTGCCTGGTGTGAATGTGATCTTGAAAGGAACCACGAATGGATCTGTTACAGATTCAGATGGCAAGTATTCGCTTTCTGTTCCTAACTCTGGTGGTAGCCTAGTTTTCTCTTTTATCGGTTTAAAGACCGCTGAGATTGAAATAGGGGATAGAACAGTCGTGGATGTCCAGCTTGGATTGGATATTACTCAACTGTCTGAAGTAGTTGTAACTGCCGGGGGTGTTGAGCAGAACAAAAGAGCCTTGGGCTATGCCATCCAGACTGTTAATGCTAATGATTTGATTGAGTCTCGCCAAACAAACTTGTTAAATGCGATTAACTCAAAATCAGCAGGCGTTTCAGTAGTGAGCAGTGCAGGTACGCCCGGTGCTTCTGCACAAATACGTATTCGCGGGGGCTCGTCCATTTCAAGAAGCAACGATCCTCTTTTCGTAATCGATGGTATTCCCGTTGACAACAGCTCCACCAACAATGGTGTTGCCGGTGTGAACGAATCAAATCGATTGATCGATATCAATCCGAATGATGTGGAGAGTATGACAATATTGAAAGGCCCTGCGGCTACGGTTCAATACGGAATCAGAGGTTCCAATGGGGTTGTTATTGTTACTACAAAGAAGGGTAAGAACAAACAAAAGGCGACCATTACGTTTAGTAATACTACTACTATTGATGAAGTTAATAAATTACCAGAAATGCAATTGTCTTGGGCTCAAGGCAGGAATGGAGTTTATGCTGATCCTTCCACTGGCGAGGGAACTGCATGGGGACCAGCAATATCTTCACTTCGCTTTGTAGCAGATCCGGCCTATCCCTATGACAGAAATGGTAGACTAGTTGATGCAGCATCAGCTCCCGCTGGCTCGTTGCCAGCCAGAGCATATGATAACACCGGAACATTCTATCAGCGCGGTTTAACACAAGACAATTATATCAGCGCCTCAGCTGGCTCTGATAAATCGACAATCTTTGCCAGTGCTGGTTATTTGAAGCAAACAGGTATTGTGCCGTTGAGCGATTTTGAGAGGTATACATTTAAACTAAATGCAGAAACATCTATCTCAGAGAAATTGAAAGTGGGCGCAGGGGTGACGTATACCCAATCCGGGGGACGAAGAATCCAGCAAGGTTCTAACCTATCAGGGCTTATGCTTGGACTTTTGCGCACACCGCCAACATTTGACAATAGCAATGGCCTAAGCGATCCTGCCACCAACCCAGACTCGTACCGATATGCAAATGTGTCGCCAACGGATGAGGATAACTATCAGAGAAGCTATCGTTTCAATTATGATAATCCTTATTGGACGATCAATAACTCTCCCTACCGCGATAAAGTAGATAGAACAATTGGTAATATCAACTTTGTGTATGCGCTACAGCCATGGTTGAAGTTGACCGCCAGAAGTGGTATTGATTTTTTTACGGATTTCAGAAAGGAATCATTTGACATTGGCTCAAAAACAAATCTATCAGGCCAATCCACGACAGATCAAATCTCCAATCAACAAGTCAATCATGATATTTTCATCAACGTTGATAAGGATTTAGGATCATCGCTGAATTTATTCGCTACTGTGGGCTACAATTTTTTCGGATTGGAGCGCAATCGCAATCAGCAGACATCTACTACAGCTACCATTCCAGGATTCTTTGATCCATCAAACTATTCCACTACGATTCCCAGGAACTTTACTACCAGAAGACAAATACATGGAGCCTATGGAGAGGCCCGCCTTACCTGGAAGGAAATGATTTTTTTGAATTTTTCTGCGCGTAACGATTGGTCATCAACCTTGCCAAAAGCGAACAATGCGATATTCTATCCAAGTGCGAGCTTAGGGGTTGATCTTACCCAAGCATTTCTGAAGGACATCAAGCAACTTACGTATTGGAAAATAAGAGGATCATATGGCACTGTGGGGAATGATGCCCCAATCTATTCAACGGACAATTACTTTGCGCCATTTAGATTTCCTGATGGCTGGACGGATGGGTTAACTGCTCCTATAAAAGGACAAAATGCATTTGTGTCAAATGGTGTTTTGGGAAACTCTAATCTACGCCCCGAATTAACCACAACAATCGAAATTGGTACTGATGTTACACTGTTCGATGGACGGCTATCATTAGACTACACGTATTTTTCTACAGAGAATAAAGATCAGATTCTACCCGCTCAAATTGCAGGTGCTTCCGGTTATTATCAGACGATTGTCAATACGGGATCAATTATGCGGTCTGGCCATGAATTGGTACTGTCAGGAAAAATATTACAGTTGACCAATGGATTTACTTGGGACGCCTCAGTCAATTTTACTCAATATAGAGCTGAGGTGAAAGAATTGTTTGGTGCCTTAGATCGTACGCAGGCTGGCTTTAACGGATTCGTCAACTTTGCTGTAAAAGGAAAAGCGTTCCCCACTTTCTATGGTACAAAATATCAGAGAAATGCAGCTGGTCAAGTTGTAGTTGGTGCTAACGGAATACCAATACAATCGGCAACGGACGGACCTCTCGGTTCACCGATTCCTGATTGGCAAGCAGGCATTCGCAACTCGTTTAGCTTCAAAGGTCTTACTCTCTCAGCTCTGTTAGATATCAGACAAGGTGGTCAGGTATGGAATGGAACAAAAGGGGTATTGAGGGGTTTTGGAACAAGCAAAGCTACTGAGGACAGAACCACTACCACGATCTTCCCCAATTCTGTATTTGCAGATGGCACCCCAAACAATGTACCTATTGCACTTGGCGGGCAGGCCTATAATAGAAATTATGCATTCACCGGCCTTGACGAACTGAACATTGAAGATGGGTCATGGGTTCGCTTGAGAGAAGTTAGTTTATCTTATGCTTTCCCGGCCACACTGCTGCAAAAAACAAAATTCATCAAGACTGCTTCACTGGCTCTAACCGGTCGCAACTTATTCTTAAGTACAAACTATAGCGGCATTGATCCCGAGACGAATCTTACCGGTGCCTCCAACGACTTTGGTGAAGACTATTTCAACATGCCAAATACGAAGAGCTATGGTTTTAATCTGACCGTTACATTTTAAATATTCTACTTATGAAGAAGATATATTCGATTTTACTGCTTTCCACACTGATCACATCCTGTGATTTTGGAGGCCTAAATGTTGACCCTAATAATCCGAATCCAAATACTGTTCCCCTTTCACTTATGTTGCCTTCGGCTCAGGCTTCCCTTGCCTACAATATTGGAGGTAGGGGCTCATGGAACATAGGAATGTTTACTAACCATCTGACGGGCGTTATTGCGCAGCCTCAGGATTTCAGTAATTACAACTATACTGAATCAGATTGTGATGGACTCTGGAGAGATATGTATGCAACCACTATGATTACATTCCGTCAAATTATTGAAAAGGCGGACAAGCAGACAGGGGGTAAGTATTATGCAGGTATTGCAAAAGTCCTTCTCGCCACATCCTTAGGGACAATGACATCCTATTGGGGTGATATACCTTATACCGATGCCTTTAAAGGTTCTGCTGCAAACATCACTCCTAAATTTGACAATCAACAAGCCATTTACGGATCTATACAAGGACTGCTTGATGAGGCAATCGCTGATCTAAGTGCGCCAACAGGTATTCAGCCGGCCGATGATGACTTAATATATGGTGGCTCACTTGCATTATGGACCCGAGCTGCCTATTCATTAAAAGCGAGGTATTTTATTCACCAGACTAAATCCAATCCATCGGCAGCGGCAAGCGCGTTGTCGGCTCTTTCAGCGGCCAAAGGAATCACGAGCGTTGCGCAACAAGCTGAGATGGTGTTTGGCATAAATCAAACAGATTCAAACCCTTGGTATCAATTAAATAGACAACGTCCCGATGTCCGAGTAAGTGCTAGCTTCATTGCAATATTAGATTCCTTTACGGACCCAAGAAAGGGTGGTTATGTTGACCAAAGAGCGTCTGGTCCTTTTGTGGGCTTGAAGTACTCTTCAATTGATTCACCTGTACCTATTATTTCTTTTGCCGAAGTTAAATTTATCGAAGCGGAAGCTCTTGTTCGCACAGGTGGAGCTGGAGCTCAAGCGGCCTTTCAGGCAGCAATTGATGCGTCTATCGTAGATGTGACTGGCGCTTCAAACTCAGCATACTTAGCAGCAAATGGTACGTTGTCTGGAACGCAGACACAGCAATTGGGGCAAATATTGACTCAGAAGTACATCGCTCTATTTACGCAATCAGAGTCGTGGGTTGATTATAGAAGAACAGGTGTACCTGCGTTGACTCCACCAGCAACAGTGATCAAGAACGAAGCAAACCCTAATGGAGATGTTCCGCGGAGATTGCCCTATCCAATCTCTGAAAGATTGTTCAATGCTGCTAATATCCCTACGCAAAGTCCAAGCCTACAGACGCCAAGGCTTTGGATTGATAATTAATCAACTATTAGAGCATATCAAGAGAGCCTTGACCGAGAAATAGGTCAAGGCTTTTTTATATGGGTCAGACAAACGATGGTAATGCTTGGTTTCGCAACAACTGAGGATATTTTTCTGTACAAGTAACTTCCCAGACTGGGATCACCAGCTTAAACAACTTTTACAATCCAGCCGGGCGAGGTAATATTCCAGTTAAGGTTTTTCATTCGACTCTTTAATAGGCAAGCGATTCAAGAAGACCCAGATCCTTTTTTCAAACGAGTGGAGGAGTTGGCTACACCAGAAAGTATTCAAACCGGTTTGCGAATGACTCCCTTGTAAGACTTGCAATGCAGTGTTGTATTTGACAAGAGCAGAGATAAATTTGAGAGCTGGCACAAACAATTTTGGCAGACGAGAATCGAATCCGTACATGGGTTGGACTGGGAAATTTAACAACAGTTGCAATGGCTGACGTGCTAAAAGAACACAAAATGGAACTAGCATTTGAAGGTCCCTTGATCCATGATATTAAACGGACTCATGGCACTGTTGGTGCATTACCTTTCTCATCACCCAAGTCAGTTTTTCCTATTCCGCAAAGGGAAACGATTTTGAATTCTGAGCTCGTTCAAAACGAGGGCAATTAAAATATCAGTCCTTTTTTAGTGCTAATCTAGGCAGCCAGAGTCATCGAACAGTGATGTCTATTCTTGGCAACCAGCTACAAACCAAGGCGACCGTAGCTGCAGTCAATTTTATTTGCTATTTCAATAGGGAGAGATCAATTGAAAAACCTGCAATAATTTCCTTTGCCTTGAGCACCTGATCAAACGACCGAATTTCATCAACTGTATTACTAGAACGATAGATATAAGCCCTTTGATCAATAGGGTCTATAAGCCAAGCAAGTTTGCACCCATTTTGAATCCACTCCTTCATTTTCATTTTTAACTCAGCCAAAGAATCCGATTCCGACCTCAACTCAATTACGAAATCGGGCGTTATGGAAGCTATTCTCCTTTTCTCTTTTGAGCCAAGATTCTTCCATCTTTCGTTACTAATCCAAGCAGCATCGGGCGAGCGCATTGCTTTATTGGGCAACCGAAAACCAGCAGAGGAATCAAAGGTGATACCTTTTTTCGACTTTTGATTCCATACCCAAAGCAGCGAAGCTACCGTATTATTGTAAGATGATCCGAGCAAACCAACAGGCGCCATAATCAATAATTTTCCATCAGGATCACGCTCAATTCTCAGCTCTTTATTTGCCATACAAAATTCGAAGAGCCACTCGTCAGATAGTTGCTCTTCTTTAGGAATTTTGATCGATACCGAACTCGAAGACATCGGCTAAAATTAGTAAATAATAGATAAAGGGCAAAGTTGCTAAAATCAATACGTGGTGGTGCGCCTCAACCGAGCGAAATGTTTATTCTGTTTTTGGCAACCTAGAAATAGATTCCCGCATGCTCAAAAACACCAATTTACCCCGCCACCTCAAATTCCACACTAGCCCTTTTCATGTAATCGTCATAATCAAAGGATGTATTGCCACCTTCTAACACGCAACCTTCTGGGATGGTTGGGTGGATTTCTTCAAAGGTTTTGGTTTTGTCGGGACGGTCGATGCCCGCAGCGCCTATAAGTTCAACAAAAATTTCTACTATGTTTTTGTGGACGATGTTTGTGTAGGCTAAAAACTGAATGTGTAGTTGAGCAGTTGTGAGTTAATTTTTCCACGTGTCGTCTCCAATTCGTTGAAAGAGGCTCCTCGCAATTGATACCCTATCACTGCTTTCGTTGTCGGATGAATAATCCAGTATTCTTTGACGCCAGACTTTTCGTATAAATTTCTTTTTCTAACCATGTCGTGTTCTGAATTGCCTTCAGAGAGTATTTCAATAATCAGATCAGGCACCCCATGAACATGGCTTCTAACAATGTTAAGATTTTCTTTCGCAATGAAAAGGATATCAGGTTGCACCGCATTAGAATGCTCATCAAGATAGACATCAAAAGGCGCGGTGAATATTTCGCCCAAGTCATTTTTTTCAACAAAAAGATACATCTGCCCCACTAACCGGGTAACTGCACGTTGGTGGGAATCAATGGGAGAAGGGCTCATATAAAGGATTCCATCAATTAGTTCCGCGAGCGTTCCCTCGGGGAGCATTCTGTAAACTTCCATGACGGTTTTTGGCAACCTGGTAATGGATTCATGCATACTTCAAAAATAGCGATTTACCCCGCCACCTCAAAGCTCTCAGCACTCGCCTTCTTCATATAGTCTTCGTAGTCAAACGGAGTATCGCCTCCTTCTAACAGACAGCCTTCTGGCAGGGTAGGATAAATTTCCTCGTACGTTTTTACCATGTTCATGAATACTCTGCGGTACACATGCGTGCGATTGATTTTATCCGGATGGTCTATGCCGGCTGCGCCAATCAGTTCCACAAAACTTTCAACAGTGTTTTTATGGTAGTTTGCAACTCGTTTTTTTTTGTCTTCAACAACCAAGCCTTTCATATAGTAGGGGTCTTGTGTGGCCACGCCAGTGGGGCATGTATTTTTGTTGCACTCCAGCGCCTGGATGCAGCCTAAAGCCATCATCATCGCGCGAGCGGTGTTGCAGGTATCGGCACCCAAGGCCATCGCGCGCACCATGTGGAAGCCACTTAGTATTTTTCCAGAGGCGATGAGTTTCATTTCATTGCGGATTCCAAAACCGCGAAGCGCATTGTCGACAAACGCCAGCGCATCCAACAAAGGCATCCCCACAGAATTGGAGAATTCAGGTGGAGCCGCACCTGTGCCACCTTCACCGCCATCCACTGTAATGAAATCGGGATAGGTTTTTAAGTCAACCATCGCCTTGCAGATAGATAAGAACTCGCTTTTGCGGCCAATGCACAGTTTAAAACCAACCGGTTTACCTCCAGACAGTTCCCTCAATTTTTTTACAAACAGGATTAATTCTTTAGGTGTTGAAAAGGCACTATGGAAGGGAGGTGAAAAGACCGTTGTGCCTGCCTTCACATGGCGAATAGCTGCAATCTCAGGCGTGTTTTTAGATGCAGGTAATATTCCACCGTGCCCCGGCTTTGCGCCTTGCGACAATTTAATTTCTACCATTTTTACATTGGGCTTTGTTGCATTTGCTTTAAATGCCTCCCCCGAAAAATTGCCATCTTCCGTGCGGGCGCCAAAGTAGCCAGTTCCGATTTGCCAAATAACATCTCCCCCTGGTTCCAAATGATAAGGACTCAATCCTCCTTCACCCGTGTTATGGGCAAAGCCACCGATTTTTGCCCCAGCATTTAATGATAGAACCGCATTCTTACTGAGTGAGCCAAAGCTCATGGCAGACACATTTAATACACTCATGTCATAAGGCTGCGAACATTCCTTGCCACCAAACCGAATACGGGGACTGTGATCCATCTTGTGAAAATCTTTGGGAGCGATGGAGTGGGTGATCCACTCATAGCCTTCCGCATAAACGTCCAGTTGCGTACCAAACGGAATAGTATCGGTTTGTTTTTTTGCCCGTTGATAAATCACCGATCTTTCATTGCGGTTGATAGGCGCGCCATCCGTATCGCTTTCGACAAAGTACTGTTGAATTTTTGGCCTAAGATCTTCAAATACGTAACGCAACCTGCCCAACACAGGAAAATTGCGCCTGATCGACTGTTTTGTCTGGATCATGTCTACGACTCCCATATAAATTATAGGAATGATAATTACGAATGCGAGTAAGGTATCGATCCAAAAAAAGGACCAGACGATAAAAATGGCAGAAACAAGAATGCTGCTGATGATGAATAGTTTTCTCATAGAAATAAAGGGTTGGTAGTCAAATATAGAATTTTTTATGGGTGGGTGATTACTGGCTTATTAAATAACCGATTTCGGTTAGGCAACCCACGCCCCAACAGCACCTTCTTCTTGTTGAACCTTCTTAAGAATTCGTGACTTTGGTTATATTGCATGTAAACAAAAGGCCTTATGAAGCAGCTAACCGTTTCTGTATCCGATGAAAAATATGACTTTCTGGTTGAATTATTAAACAATTTGGAGTTTATTTCTATTGACGAATCTCCAGTCATTCCAGAAGAACATAAAAATCTAGTGCGTGAGAGAAAAGCCAAGGCAACACTCGATTCTTTAAAAAACTGGGATGAGGTAAAGCATCGATTCAAAATTCAGTAATGAATGATTTCATTCAAAATCAGAATTGAAGAACGTGCTTTGAATGACATCCAACAAGGGTTTGATTATTACGAAGAGATTCAAGTAGGATTAGGGGTACAGTTCAACAATGCTGTTTTCCACGCATTTGACGTCCTTGTCAGAAACCCCTATTATCAAGTTAGATACGATAAGTTCAGATGCCTTTTAGTAAAAAGGTTTCCATATATGATCCATTATGAGGTCAATGAAACAGATCAGGTGATTGATGTTTTTGCGGTTATAAACACTAACCTTGATCCGAAAGCGAACTGGCTAGTATAAACCTTAATAGTCGAAGGTTATTGGTTTTTGGCATGTTACGCCACTTTCATTGCCACCAGCCCTTTGCTCTTATGAAATTTTACTTCAAAGTGTTGTAGCATGAAGTGGTTCATTCTATTCTCGGCCAGATCAGAAGGTCGGTTTTCAGGCAAAAAAACAGTGAGATCCAGCACTGCTTGGACAAATAAACTTTGCCGGCAGAAAAGGAGAATTTGGTTATTGAAAAAATGTTTCCAATCTGACTTGTATTTTTCCTGATGGTCGGTGCCATCCCACAGAAATTCTAATTGATTGGCGCCCCATTTGAAACGATAAACACCTGCGAGTTTATAATAGAAGTCCTCTAGCGGTTCGAGATTCAACAACTTGTAGTTCTTGATCTTCAAACTGAAATCATCGGCCAAGCCCAAAGGATTTTGCTGTTGTTCATAGGTTTGAATAACCAAATCAAAAAGTTGAAAGAGTAGTTGATCCTTAAGCTCCAATTGGGCTTTTTCCAAGAGATAGTTCTTGTCGAGCGGAAAAAATTTTCGCAGAACTCGTTGAGGGTTTTACAAAGCTAGCGATTTTTTGGCAACCGCTATAGTATCAGGTTTTCGGTAGGCGGTGATCGGTGTCAGTGGTCGGGTTTGCAAAACGAGGAGGATTTTGCAATCATAGACCCGATCATTTTGCCGATAGAAAAACAACGGGTCAATAAATCGTCTGCCTGCTTTTTTTGTAGATAGCCACAGTCTACTGCTAACTCAATCCAATGCTGCGTTTCAAGCTGCTCACCATCGCCATCTGTTAGTTTGCTGATGAAGTGTTTCTCGTATCTTCTTTTGCCCCAAGCTTCTGCAATTTGAGCGCCTACCGATCTGGAAGACCGCCTAACCTGATCAGTTAACGAATACATCTCCTCCTTGGGAAAACTTTTCGTCACTTCGAAAATATCTTTTGACAACAATCTCGAAAATCTGTAAACCTCTAAGTCTCGAAAACTTTCGACATACTCCATCACTTTTACGTTTTTGTTAAAAACTATTTTACTTTTTACCGCCTACCGCCACCGCCACCGCTTACCGCCTACCGCTTACCCAATACCTCGCACCGAATACCGCTTACCATTTATCTCCCCACTTCTGCATTCAACAACGGTCCATAAAAGATAGCATTCATCACCATCTTATTAGTCCCAAACCAGAATGCGCGAAAGGCAAGGTTGTCAGTAAAGCCGATCACCCGACCACGGCCTAGCGCAGCAACTCCAAGACACGAAGAATTTTTGAGCTTGGCATAATTTGGTTTCGAAATATACCCGCTCAACAGCGGAGCGTTTCCGTAAGAGAGTGGGTTAGCGTAGGCCCCAGTTGCTTTTTGCATGAAAAGGTTGTTGGGTTTGAAGAGTGCAATCTTAGAACTCGTGTAACCGTAAAGCAATGGATTCGTCAAGTCAGCATCCGCTTCGAAAATCGCTCCACTGGTTTCTTGAGCGCCTCTATTTTCCTCAATGTCGGCATAGGGCTTTGCCTTCTGCACATCTTTCGTTGCTTTTCCTGCCTGTCCGGTAGGCAGGTCGTCCTCTTTTTTGACTTCAAATTTTGCCAGGCCTGCTGTATTGAACCAATTGATCGCTGACTCAAAGCCAATGAGTAGCCCTCCGGCCTGTGTCCAGGTTTTTAGTTTTTCTTTAGTCGCATCCGACACGGTACCATAGCTTCCCTCCGGAAAAATAATCGTGTTGTATCGGCTGATATTGGTGGAGTTAAAAACAGAAACAGGAAGTAACGTCACCGGAATTTGATAACGCGTGTCGAGCAAATGCCACAATTCGCCCGCATCGGTTGGAGATACATTTCCATCGACCAGCATCGCAATCTCAGGTTTTTTCAACGTCAAAAAGGTCGGGCTACCTAAACTCACTCCACGATAATCGAGCCCCGTGCTCAATGCAAAAACATCCAACCCGTCTTGATCAGCAATTTCTTTCATGAATTGCTGTAGCTGCTCGGGCGAAACTTTTTCTTGATTTTCGACATGAATCAATAACGTTCCCCGTTCAAATTTTCGCCCATCCGCGAAAAAGGGATCGGTAGCTACTTTTACTCGCACGTTTTTATTCAGTAACCTGTAGGTAGCGCGGGGCGAATAGTAGCTAAAAGGCTCAATGACATACGCATATTTTCCTGTGCCAATGATTTTTCCTTGGGGCATTTTCAGTTCGGTGATTTTTTCTCCAAGCAAAATGGGAGTTTTTAATTCTTCATAGTCTAGCCCATATGCCAATGGCAGCGTCCAGCTGCTGATGTCGTAAAACAAGCTATCTTTAAACTGTAGCCGTTTTTCAACCATTGATTTGATGAGGCGGTACTGCGGTTGATTGAATGGAATTACATAGCTGCTTTCGGCCTCAAACGTTTTTCCATTGACGGTTTGGTTGCCGTTTACTTTATAAATATCGATTTGCTGACGTGCTGCCATTTCTACGAAATGAAAGAGTTTCATTTTGTCTTTTGAGCCAACGATGACGCCCTTTGCTACATCTTTGCCTGCTTCCGTAGAAGCATTTTTATAAAACTCGCGCTGGTATTCCAACAATTCCTCACGCATTTCATTCACTGCTTTTAGTGTACTTAGCGCAGTAGTGAACTGATTGCGAATGGTGAACGGAAAGCGCAAAATACCATTGTTGCTTTCTTGAGCGTGCCCTCGCGAACTAGCCTGTTCAAATAAAATACCAATAGCTCCCTGCACATCGGGGAAGGTGGAACCTTTGCCATAGTAGAAATCATCGTAGCCTTCTTGCGTGTAGTAGAGCGAGCCAATTTCGTCAAGTGCTTTGGCATGGTAAGTGCCAATTTTTTTTGTGAGCTCCAGATTTTTTTCGGGTGTAAGGGGGTGCATGCGCGAAGGCACTCCGGGTTGAAAGAAGAACGTTGCGTTGGTGCCCATTTCGTGATGGTCGGTGACAACATTTGGTTTCCATTGATGGAATTTTTTTACACGTGCTTGTGACTCGGGGTGTTGTGCTACCAGCCAATCGCGGTTGAGGTCAAACCAATAATGATTGAAACGTCCGCCCGGCCACGCCTCATTGTGTTCGGTGTCGTTGGGGTCGGCATTGGGCACTTTGCTTTTCCGTGAGTTTACCCAGCTAGAAAAACGTTGTAATCCATCTGGGTTAAAGCTAGGGTCAAACAAGATCACTGTGTTATCTAAATACTTTTCAATCTCGGGTCCTTGAGCGGCTGCCAAATAGTAGGCTGTTACCAAAGAGGCATTGGCACCACTGGCTTCGTTGCCGTGTATGCTATGTCCCATGTAAAACACGGCCGGCATTTCTTTCAAATCAAGACTACCTGATTTTGTGGGATCAGTCAATTGCACATGTTGACTTCTTATTTGTTCTATATTTTGATGGTTTTTTGGCGAAGTGATTGTTAGGATGATAACAGGTCTGTTTTCGTGAGTTTGACCAATCACTTCCAGCGAGATACGATCAGAAGCTTTGTCCAAAGTCATCATGTAGTTGACCAGCCGGTCGTGGGTAATGTGCCATTCGCCAACCTCATGTCCAATGACAGACTGTGGTGTTGGGATAGATGTGTTGTACTGAACACTGGAAGGTAGGTAGTAGTTAAGGTTGACCTGTGACCAACCGGCCGATAGGGACGCCAATGTCAGGCAAATGACGAGCAGTTTTTTCATTTCAAGTGGAGCTTTTATTAAGACAACAAGTAATCGCATTTTCTGCGTTTCCGCAACCGAATACGGGATAAACGGTATTCCAATGTTAAGCAATTGTTAAAAAAATGAGTTAATAACTTAAAACGTACATCGTACAGACTTAGCATGAAAAGGATACTTTTGCCCCCGATTAAAAAACCGAAAAAGTATATGAGAAAAAATTTACTGCTGACTTTGGCGCTTCTCTTATCGGCAACGGTAGGGCTGATGGCGCAGGGGGTTACGACTGCTTCAATTAGCGGGAAGGTAACTGGATCGAAAGGTACTGTGACTGCGGAGCAGAAATCAACTGCTTCTGAGGAATTACCTGGCGCAAACGTTGTAGCCATACACGTTCCCTCGGGAACGCAATATGGAACCTCAACTCGTGCTGATGGTAGCTACACAATTCCAAACGCGAGAATTGGAGGACCATACAAATTGGTAGCCTCATTTGTTGGATACTCAAATCAAGAGGTAAATGGTTTGTTTTTGAACTTGGGGGTGACAACAACTCAAAATTTTTCGTTGGCTGAGGAGGGCACGAACTTAGAGGCGGTTGTTGTTGCTGGTCAATCGCTTATAAATTCGGATCGTACCGGGGCGATTACCAACATATCTAACAACCAAATACAACAACTCCCAACTCTAAGTCGAAGCTTTAGCGACTATATCCGGTTGACCCCACAAGCGAATGGTAACAGCTTTGGCGGTAGAAGTAGCGGTTTTAACAATATTACAGTGGACGGAGGTTTGTTCAATAACGCGTTCGGTTTATCCGGCACAGTTGGTGGGCAAGCCAATGCACAGCCAATTAGTTTGGATGCTATTGATCAAATAACTACTAGCATTGCTCCATACGATGTTCGCGAAGGAAGTTTTACTGGTGCAGGTGTTAACGTTGTAACGAGAAGTGGTACAAATGACGTAGAAGGGTCTGTTTACTACTTTACCAGAGATCAAAGCTTTGTCAATTCCAAAGTAAGAGATATTGAGAGCCCGCTTCAAAATTTTAGCGTTCAAAATTTGGGTTTCAGATTAGGCGCACCGATCGTGAAAGATAAATTGTTCTTGTTTGTGAATTATGAAAGAGAAAGACGTACCGATCCAGGCACTAATTTTCTCGCAACAAGACCAGGTTTGTCTGGAACAAATGTTTCTGCCGTTCAGGCAACGGATTTGGATGCATTGAGTACCTTTTTGCAATCAAATTATGGATTCAATCCGGGTCCTTATGAAGGTTATGACTTGCTGACAAATAGTGATAAGGCTGCCGTAAAATTGGATTATAATATTAGTACCGTGCACAAACTTACCCTAAAGTATAATTACTTAGCTTCGCTTCGCGATGTATCCCCAAGTTCCAGCGGGGGAATTGCAAATACTCGTAGTCCTGGTGTGACCGGTCTTCCATTCTTGGGTGCTTACTACAGGATTAACAACAACTTAAATTCTTTTACGGCAGAGTTGAATAGCAATTTCAGCAATAAATTTTCAAATAAATTACAAATTGGTTATTCTCAATTCAGGGACTTTAGAGAAAACCCACAAATTGCTAATCCCTTTCCAATGGTTGACATTGGTAATGGATCGGGAGGCTTTTTGACCTCTTTTGGATTTGAGCCATTTTCAGCGAATAACATCTTAAATACTGATGTTCTTCAGATATCGGACAATCTTGATATTTTCAAAAATAAGCACACCATATCGATAGGTACTTACAATGAGTTTTACACTTTTCAGAATGGATTTGCGCCCAACTATTACGGGATTTTCCGCTTCAATAGTTTAGCTGATTTTTACGCAAGTGCTGGCGGAACTCCGGGTCGTTCGTCTTTTTACCGATTACAATATTCCGCGGCAACAGATGGAGCGTTCCCTTTAGTAGAGACAAATGCGATGCAACTAGGGTTCTATGTGCAAGACAAATATGAGGTCAGTCGTAACTTCAACATCACAGCTGGCTTGAGGGTTGATATTCCAGTTATCTCGTCAAGTATTGCAAGTAATACCGCAGTTGCCGGATTTAATTTCAGAGATGGAGTTAAAATCGAGACCAGTAGACTTCAAAAGTCACAGACATTATTTTCCCCAAGAATTGGATTTAATTGGGATGTAAAAGGTGATAAGAAAACCCAAGTTAGGGGCGGAAGTGGTGTATTTACAGGAAGAGTTCCGTATGTATGGATTTCGAATCAAGCCAGTAACAATGGTGTTCTATTTGGCTCTCGTGACTATACCGCGGCACAATTGGCGACTTTGGTCTTCAGTCCCAATGTTGATGCATATCGTCCAGGTGTTGGAGGCAATCCACCCGCATCTGCAAATGCGACCTACAACATCGCAGTTACTGATGAAAACTTCAAATTTCCACAAGTTTGGAGAACTAACATTGGGGTAGATCAAAGCTTACCTAACAACTTTGATGTGTCGCTTGATTTGTCTTTTACTCAGGATTTGAATGCGGTTTATCACCAGAACGTAAACCTACCTAATGCACCAAGAAACGCGGTTGCGGTTGGAACAGGATCAGACACAAGGCCTATTTTTTTTCCTGCCACTCCTCTCAATACAGGAACAACAAATTCAACAGCAAATACTAGGCTCAATTCTCCTGTGACTGACGCAATATTAATGGCTAACACAAATAGCGGCTACAGCTATTTTGTCACCGCTCAAGTGAAGAAACGTTTTGGTTTTGGGTTAGACGCCATGGTTGCATACAATTATACTGACGCTCGGTCTGTGAATGATGGAGGATCAATCGCGCAGAGCATTTGGAGAGATAGGGCTGTTTCTGGCGATCCAAATTCAAACGCTTTAAGCTATTCAAGCTTTTTGCAATCACATAGAATTATTTCTTCTGTAAACTATCGGAAAGAATATGCTGGACATTTCGCTACTAGTGTGGGATTGTTTTATGAGTTGGCACCAGGTGGTAGATTAACTTATCTCTATGCTGGTGACATGAATGGTGATAATGCTGGTGGTAACAACGACTTAATTTATGTTCCAAGGGATCAAAGTGAAATTCTTCTCAGAAATATTACCAATCCTGATGCGACCATCTATACAGCTGCTCAACAATGGGCAGACCTTGATAGCTATATTTCGCAGGATGACTACTTAAAATCAAGACGGGGACAATATGCGGAAAGGAATGGAGCAGCTCGTCCATGGTTTGGGCAATTGGATTTTAGACTTTTACAGGATTTCTTTATCGATGTTAAAGGAAAAAGGAACACGCTCCAGCTAAGTGTTGATATCATCAACTTTGCAAACTTGCTAAATTCTTCATGGGGTGTTTTCCAAACCCCCAATCGCACCAATTTGATGACGTTTGCTGGTTACAATACTACTGGGCAGCCAGAGTTTACTTACCCATATTTGAACAATACAACAAAAGAACCTCTTACTAAGACGTACCGCGATGACGTTCAAGGGTTAGCGGGTCGTTGGCAGATGCAAATTGGGGTTCGTTACATATTTGGAAGATAGACCTCAATATTCGTTGTTAGGAAAAGGCCACCAATTCGGTGGCCTTTTTATTTTGGCCGCTTTTGTACCATAACTTTATGACATATAGCACTCAAATTTACCCTAACTATGTGAAAAATTATGATAACTTGTACCCTAACTTTGTGTCATGTTTTACAGAACAATCCAAGCAGAACTACAAAAATGGGCTAAAAACCCGTCAAAAAAGCCTTTGGTGATCCGTGGAGCTAGACAGGTAGGTAAGACCACTGTGGTTAATCAATTCGCTGCCGGTTTTGCTCAATATATATACCTGAATTTAGAGCAGCCCGAGGACAGCGCCCTATTTGAACGATTCACCACCTTGGCCAATCTTTTGCAGGCAATCTTTTATTTAAAAAGTAAATCGCTCGATAAAAAAAGCGCGACACTTCTCTTCATCGATGAAATACAAGAAGTGCCACAGGCCCTTAACCTGCTCCGCTATTTCTATGAGCAAGAACCAACTTTGTCGGTAATGGCCGCTGGCAGTATGTTAGAAACACTGTTTGATAAAAATGTAAGCTTCCCCGTTGGCCGTGTAGAGTACAAAGTACTGCGGCCCGTTTCTTTTCCAGAATTTTTGGCAGCCATGGGTGAAACCAATTCGTTGGAACAATTGCAAAAGATTCCGTTGGCTTCTTTTGCGCACACAAAGTTGCTTCACCTGTTTCACACATATGCGCTCATTGGTGGCATGCCCGAGGTGGTGAACCACTATGTACAGCATAGAGATTTAACGGCACTTTCATCCATTTACGATTCACTCATCACCTCTTACTTGGACGATGCTGAAAAGTATGCAGCAAACAATACTCAACTGCAAGTAGTGCGGCATGCCATACGTGCTTCGTATGCGCAAGCGGGCAAGCGCATCAAGTTCGAGGGTTTTGGTAATTCCAATTATGGTTCGCGAGAAATGGGGGAAGCATTGCGAACGCTGCAAAAAGCATTGTTGGTTTATCTCATCTATCCGCATACTGGGTATAGTTTGCCGATTATCCCTGATTTAAAAAAATCACCACGCCTGCATGTACTTGATACAGGCTTGCTCAACTACTTTGTAGGCATACAAAAAGAGATGATCGGCACAACTGATTTAAACGATGTGTACAAAGGCACAATGGTAGAACATCTCGTTGGTCAAGAATTGTTGGCTATGCAATTCAATGCATTGAGCACGTTGAATTTTTGGGTGAGGGAAAAGAAAACATCCACGGCAGAAATAGATTATCTATTTTTATTTGAAAGCAAGTTGATACCCATTGAAGTAAAGGCAGGAACAGAAGGCAAATTGAAATCGCTGCACTTATTTATGGACGAATGTCCACACAATATGGCTGTTCGCTTTTATAGTGGCGAGTTGCGGATCACTAGTTCTAAAACACTAACTGGCAAGACCTATCACTTGCTCAATCTGCCTTATTATCTAGTCTCTCAAACAGAGCGGTACTTGGAGTGGTTACAGCGGCAGTTCAAATAATCCGTTGATAAAAAAAATGTGGCTAGCGAGATATTTCTTAAAATTGTTATTTTTAACAATAAATAGAAACACATTATGCGATTTATGGATTTTAAAGCCCATTTTGAGCAGTTCCGCGTATTTTCCATCGTTGACATAAAAAAGTGGGACAGCAAATTTGATTTCAGGCGACTGATAGAGTGGCAACAAAAAGGGTATATAGCTAAAGTAATCAACCGGTGGTATGTGTTTTCAAAACCCCTTAGTCAAGAAGATCTGCTCATCACCTCCAACCGAATCTATGCACCATCTTACGTATCGCTGCAATGGGCTCTTTCCTATTACCACCTTATACCAGAAGGGGTCTTTTCTATTACTGCTGTCACTTCATTAAAAACGCATCATTTTAAAACCCCCATTGGGGCATTCTCATACAAACACGTAAAGCCCAGTTTGCTATTTGGCTATCGGCTTATGGAATTTGGAGGCATGGCCTATCGCTTGGCCGAACCTGAAAAAGCGATATTGGATTATCTCTATTTAAACCCATCAGTGCGTACCCAGCAAGACATTGATAGTTTGCGGTTGAATAGAAATGAATTTGAAAATTTAATTGACACGGCAAGGTTAAACAGCTACTTAGGCATCTTTAACAGTAAATCCCTGACCAAAAGGGTAAAATTGATTACCGAAAAACTTATTCAACATGTTTAGTCTGAAAGAGATACTTCCCTTTTATCCAGTGCCACAACAGATTTTTCGCGAGTTTATTCTGCGAGAATATTTGCAGTATAAAATACTTCAGATCGTTTTTGAGATGCCTGGTCAATCCGAGAAACTCTGCTTTTTGGGCGGCACGGCATTGAGGATTATCCACGGAAACCAACGCTTTTCAGAAGATATTGATTTTGACAATACAGGGTTAACTGAAGAGGAGTTTTATGGCATCTCGGAATGCATTCAGAAGAAGTTAGAGCAAGAAGGCTACGAAATTGAAATGCGAACAGTCATGCGCAACGCTTTTCACTGTTACATTAAGTTCCCCGCTTTGCTCTTTAAGGAAGGTCTCACGGGGCATCATTCCGAGAAAATACTTATTCAATTGGACACGGAGCCTCAACATTATGATTTTACGCCTGCCAAACACATCCTCAATAAATTTGATGTGTTTACTGAAATTTCGGTTGCTCCACTCAATCTTTTATTAGCACAAAAGTTTTATGCAATTGTTAATCGGCATCGATCGAAAGGGCGCGATTTTTTTGATGTCGTTTTTTTGTTGGCAAAGGGTGCCAAGCCCGATTACGATTATCTCAACTTGAAGCTTAAGATTAAAGGAGCTACGCTACTAAAACAGCGTGTGCTGGACGTTTGCAGCAAGTTGAACATGAAAGCAATGGCGGATGACGTTGCTCCGTTTTTGTTTGAAAGTACAGACAAAAGGAAGGTCGAGCTATTTGAACAATACCTGAAGCAAGTCGAACTTTAAGAGAGCAATTTCAATTTTCAACTAAGCTGAATCGGTGGCCTTTTTATTTTGCCTCCGTTTGCCTACTTTCAATAATGATAAGGTCGCGGTTCATTCGTTTTTTCCTTTTTTTGGCTCTTTTTTCGCTGTCTCAGTGCCGGCAAAACGGGGAAACGCAGGCTTTTTTACCAGAGCCTTCTGTTGAAACAGACTTAGCGGATATCAAAAAACGCGGCTATCTCGAAGCGATTTTGGATAATAACTCTATTAGCTACTTCATTTACAAAGGCACCCCCATGGGGTACGAATATGAGATGCTTCAAAATTTTTGCAAATCCCTGAAAGTGAAACTGAAGATTCGGGTCATTTCCGGAATTGATGAGGCCATTACGAAACTCAACGAGGGCGGTGGTGATGTTCTTGCTTTTCCCCTGACGATCACGAAAGAGAGAACTGGTTATCTGTCGTTCTCCTCCGCGCTCTACAGCACTCATCAGGTGTTGGTGCAAAAGAAGCCTGCCAATTGGCGCATGCAACCGACTCCGTTGGTAGAGAAGAGATTGATTCGAAACCCGATCGACCTGATTGGAAAAGAAGTGCATGTATTGAAGGGTTCTTCTTTTAGTGAACGAATGAAAAACCTCTCGCAAGAGATCGGTGGTGATATTCAATTAAAAGAAGACAGTGCCACAGCAGAAACGGAATCGCTAATTCGGCAAGTGGCTACAGGAGAAATTCAATACACCGTAACGGACCAAACCATTGCGATGGTTAACTCTTTGTACTATCCGAATTTGGATATCAATACAGTGTTGAGTTTACCTCAGCAGATTGCTTGGGGTATGCGCAAAAATTCTCCCGCGCTTCAAACAGCATTGGACACATGGTTGACAAAGACCAAACAAAACGGTTTGTTTCAGACGCTCTACAACAAGTATTTTAACAATCCTCGTTTTTCGATTACGCTCGCCTCCAGCGATTACTCGTCATTGACGGGTGATAAGCTTTCTCCGTTTGATGAAAGAATAAAAGAAGGGGCCAAACAAATTGGCTGGGACTGGCGACTGATCGCTTCGATCGTTTATCAGGAGTCGAACTTTGATCCCAAAGTAGAATCGTGGGCGGGTGCCATTGGATTGATGCAAATCATGCCCGAAACAGGTGAGTTCTTGCACGTAGCAGATTTATGGGATCCCAATCAGAACATTAAAGCAGGTATACGGTTTTTGAAATTCTTAGATGACTATTGGGCAAAAACGGTTTCGGACCCCAATGAGCGATTGAAATTTGTTTTGGCTTCTTACAATGTGGGCGCATCACATGTCATCGATGCTCAAAAGTTGGCTCGAAAGAATGGTAGAAATGCAAGTCTTTGGGACAATAGCGTAGAATACTTTTTACTCCAAAAGTCAAATCCAAAGTATTACCGCGACAAAGTGGTTGCTGCCGGTTATTGCCGATGTGATGGACCTGTTCGGTATGTAAAGGAAATTCTAGACCGCTACGAGGAGTATAAGATACATATTGAGGCGTAGGCTAATGGTGCAGCCCGACCAATTGAAGGGACAAAAAATTGGAACTATCACAATTGTGATATAATTTTGATATATGGCAATCATTAAACCTATTTCCGATTTGCGAAACAAGTCTACCGAAATTTCAGAGCTGGCTCATTCTTCGCAAGAGCCAATATACATTACCAAAAATGGCGAAGGTGACTTGGTGGTAATGTCTATCCAAGAGTATAGAAAAATGGAACGAAAGCTTGATTTGTTCGCAAAACTCTCGGTAGCCCAAGCGCAATGGGATGAAGGCCAACGTGGACGCCCTCACCAAGATGTCGTAAAATCACTTCGTAGCAGAATCGGTGGAAAAGAAATTTCAGGTTAATCTACTACCTCAAGCCGAGGAAGATTTGCAAGAGATAATTGACTTTATTGCTGAGGAAAGACCTGGTGTTGCTAACAAAATGCTGGACAAATTTTCTCAGTCGTTCTCTCAACTCGCTATTAACCCAGAAACAGGAAGAAAAGCTTGAGATAAGCGGCTATATTTATTAGGCTACCGATATTTAGTCGTGAGTACTTATCTGGTGTTTTATAGAATTCAATTGAAACGGGTCTTCGTTTATCGAATACTTCACGGAGCGAGAAACTATACGGAAATTTTATAGACACTCGCGGCCTCAAAGCCTCACCACAATTTTTGTCTTCCCATCGTCTCCCGCTTCGGGGACGATGCACACCAAAAAGAACAAATTTACTTTTGCACCTTCACATGCTAGCTGAGCGGCTGGCATCGTCCCGAGGCGGAGACGATGCTTGACTTTGCAGTCGATGTTTAGCTGAGCGGTTGGCATCGTCCCAAGGCGGAGTTATCTTTGGCAGCTACAAGAAAGTTGGGCAAGCGTGGTTAGCATCGTCCCGAGGCGGAGACGATGCTTGACGAGCGAGCGGCCTCAAAGCCTCTCCACAATTTCTTTAAAATCTAGATTCTCCCAGTTCTTTTCAATGTCTAGTTGTTTCAATACGTCTTCCATAATTCTCTTTTGCTTTTGGCCTGTCTCATAGGCAACAGAGTAGGGTATATTTTCGTGAAAGGTGACCATCGAATAAAGCGGAATCCATTTTTCCGGAAACAATTCGTGTAACTTCGATTCGATCTTTTTGCGAAGAATAAAATCCGCATCATTGACTAAGTCACGCATCTCAACGAAATTATGTAGTGCTAACTTTGCGATGGCATCTGCATTCGGTTTTCGTATTTCTTGGAAGGAGGGAAGAACTTGATCCCAGTCGTCTGCAAATTGATCGAGGAGTTGATTGAGAACGCGACAGTCCTCAAAGCCGGCATTCATTCCCTGCCCGTAGAAGGGGACGATAGCGTGAGCGGCATCGCCAATCAAGAGCGTTTTATTTCGAACCCACGGATAGCAACGCATCGTTACCAATGAGGAACTGGGATTTTGAAAAAACTCTTCCAGTAGTTGTGGCATCAAAGCATAGGCGTCTGGGAAAACAGACTTAAAAAAATCAGTGACCTTTTCTTTTGTGGAAAGGGTTTCAAATGAAGTCTCTCCCGTGAAGGGAAAGAACAATGTCAGTGTAAAACTTCCATCCGGATTGGGTAGCGCAATCAACATATAGCTTTCGCGTGGCCAGATGTGCAAGGCATTCTTCTCCATTTGGAAAGAACCCGCTACTCCTGCAGGAATATGTAATTCTTTATAGCCATGTTCAATATAGCTTTGAGAGAAATTGAATTGGTCTGTGAACTGCATCGCGAGCCGAACGGCCGAGAATGCCCCATCGGAACCGATAATTAAATCAAACGGTGAATGTTGAATGTTGAATGTTGAATGTTGAATCGTAAGCTCTGTTTTCTCAAAATCGACTGCGGTAACTCGTTGTTCAAAATGAAACTCAACGCCAAGGGATTCCGCTTTGGTCATGAGCACTTTGTTTAATCCACTTCGTGAAATGGAGTTAATGTATTGACCCGCTTTTCCGTAAGGTTGAAAATTTAAGTGTCCCTGCAAATCGTGGATCATACGACCGTGCATCGGAATGGCTTCCTTTTTCAATTCTTCGGCTAGCCCTACTTCTTCCAAGGCACGTATCCCCCGATTGCTTAGAGCCAGGTTAATAGATCGCCCTTCGTAGCCAGCATTCTTTCTCATGTCGTTTCGTCTTTCAAAAACAGAAACTTGATAGCCTCTATTTTTAAGGTAGATGGCAAGAAGGGATCCGACTAATCCTGCACCAGTGATGGCAATGTGTAATTCTTTTTTCATAGTTGTTTTAAGTGTTAGATCAATCTAGACGCACAGATGATTCGTCTGAAAGATACTTTTTATTAAATCTGGCTCGATCATTTTGTGTGACTCTTTATAGAAATCCTCTTTCCCTAAAGGAATTTGAATCAATTCTCTTGCTGTTGAAATCTTGCAAAGTGCGGAAGTTTCTGCAAGATAATCTTTGAATGATGAATGTGTCCATTCTTCCATTTTTTTAACAAGTTTGGCTTTCAAAGCATTTTGATGAATGTAATGAAAGCAGGTAAGGATGTAACAATCAGTGTTTAGAAGTTTCGCTTTCGTTTTCTGCTGAAATAAGGAGCCAGTTCTGTTTTCTTGTTTGTTGATTGCCTGACAATAGGAACTCTGGATAGTACCGAACTTCCGTACTAAGAATTGTTGACTTTGGTTCGTCAGTAAGTTAAGTCCCATTGTTTTTTCCGGAACATAAATCAACAGGTGAAAATGATTTGGCATTAGACAATAGGCAAGGACATCGCAAATTGGAGTCAATTCCAGTTCAATTTTTTTAATAAAGTAGTCATAGTTTCTCTTTTCAAAAAAAATATTTTGTTTGTTATTGCCGCGGTTGTAAACATGATAAATGGAGTTGGGATGGAAATTCATATGTTTTTCAAGGCGTCTGACCGCTCTAAGCGGTCTGACGCCTAAAGAGCGGCCTTAAAAATTTTTACAAACTCAAATACATCTTCGAACCGATTATACAAAGGAACTGGAGCAACTCTAATGACACCCGGCTCTCGCCAATCGGCAATGATCCCTGCCCTTGTTAATTTCTGAAAAACAGATTTTCCATTTTGATGCATTAGAATGGAAAGTTGACAACCTCGTTGCATTGGGTCAGTAGGAGTGATGACGCTAAAGGACTCTCTTAAGTTAGTGATTTGGTTAAGCAAAAACTCAAGGTAGCCAGTGAGTAAAACACTTTTTTTTCTGAGATTGTATATCCCTGCTTTTTCAAATACCTGAAGCGATGCGAGCAGTGCAGCACCTGATAAGACAGGAAAATTGGAGAGCTGCCATCCATCTGCACCAGGCATGGGAATAAATCCCTTTTTCATTTGAAACCGGTCTTTCTCGTGATGTCCCCACCAGCCAGCCAACCGTGGAAGAGACGAATCATTGGCATGCCGTCCATGTACGAAAGCTCCGGCCACGCCACCAGGCCCTGAGTTCAAATACTTGTAACTGCACCAGACAGCAAAATCTACCTGATCTTTGTGAAGGTGTAGCGGCACATTTCCGATGGCATGCGCGAGATCGAAGCCAGCATAGGCACCTGCATCGTGCGCTGCTTTTGTTATCTTTTTGATTTCAAAGAATTGGCCTGAGTAATACTGTACAGCTCCGAAAATAACCAACGCTACTTGCTCTTTATTTTCTTCAATCGCTTGAAGGATGTCGGCTGTGCGCAATGTGAATTCTCCTTTTCTTGGGGCTAGTTCTATCAAGGTTGTTTCAGGATCCAAACCATGAAACTTCAATTGTGATTCAAACGCGTATTGATCTGAAGAGAAAGCACCTGCTTCGGTGATAATTTTGAATCGTTGTTTTGTTGGGCGGTAAAAGGAAGCCATCATCAAGTGTAAATTGACCGTGAGTTGATTCATGGCCACCACCTCTATTGGCTTTGCGCCAACCAACTTTGCCAGCGTTTTCTTGCTAAACTTGTGGTAATACAACCAAGGTCTTTTTGCATGTACATGCCCCTCTACACCGAGTGCTGCCCAATCCGAGACCTCTTCGTTGATGAACTTTTTAGTGGAAATTGGTTGTAGACCCAACGAATTGCCGGTGAAATAAATGGCGGTTTTTCCGTTTACTTTAGGAAGGTGAAACCGTTTCCGAAATGATTTTAATGGGTCTTGTTTGTCTAATTTTTTAGCGAAAGCAAGAGGGTTTTCGAACTTCATAGGAGATTATTTCCAGTGCGTATTCCAGTATCTTTCTGGCGATATTATTTCGGTTTTTTCTATTCTACTAAAAGGAAAGTGTTTGAGGTTTCCAGTAATGAGGAAATCAGCCGATGTCGACAAAGCAATATCCACAAATTTGTTATCGGATGAATCTATTAATAATTCAATATGGCTGCTCGGTTCTTGACTAATGGATAATCTTCTTAGTGCATTCAAAATAGCTTTTGAATCATTTTCAAAGCCTTTTATTTTTGAGAATTTGGGATAACTTAAAACGGCCTCAAGCTCCTGCCTAGTTTCGTTAGAAAAATAATTCTGGATTTTTGATTGCAATATTAATCTATACACAATTAGATAAGGATAGCTACGACTTAGGATACTAGAAATGATGACATTCGTGTCTAAAATTACCTTATGCATTCTTTCTTGCGGCTCTTATGATTCTATTAATATCCTTGTTAGTCAATTTGTCCAGCCCGGCTTCCTTAGCCCCAAGAGTTGTTCTTTCGAGGGCTTCGCGTGCCTGAGCCAAAAGAATTTTTTTCTCTAGCTCCTCGAACTCCATCTCTTTGTCCTTAATCAAGTACTTTTTTCTCTGCGATGTCTTTATTTTTACCAGTAAGTCGCTCATAGCTTCATTTTTTATTGAATTAAAGTTACACGAATCGTTTGTCTATTTCCATCACCGTTCCACAATTTTTGCATGTCCTCAATTCCACCGATCCATAAAAGTCGCGAAAGCGAGGTATAAAATCCTTTTCTATATTTTCTAAATGAAATTTATATTCGTGAAGCTTGTGATTGCATTTTTCGCAAAACCACATCAGGCCATCGTCTTCGGTCGTTTCTCTCTTGCACTCAATCACCAGCCCAATGGAGTTAGGTGTCCGTATAGGCGAATGAGGGACACGTGCGGGCAGCAAAAACATATCACCTTCATTCAGTGGGATGTCCACTGCCTTCCCTTCTTCCTGAATTCTCACCGTGATGTTGCCCTCCAGTTGATAGTACAATTCTTCGGTTTCGTTGTAGTGGTAATCCTTCCGCGCATTGGGGCCAGCCACAATCATGACGATATAATCGCCCGCATCGGCATATAAGTTTTTGTTGCCTACCGGTGGCTTTAAGAGGTCACGGTTTTCAGCGATCCATTTTGTCAAGTTAAAAGGTCTGCGAATAGCCATAGCTTTTTGATTTGGAAATGATTTACGAACTTTAAAGGTAACCTTCTTTTATATTTACTGAAAATCAAATTATGGAACTGGATTTAAAAGGTAAAAGAGCCATTGTTTGCGGCAGCACCCAGGGGATTGGCAAGGCTTCTGCCATTGAGTTAGCATTGTTAGGGGCCTCCATCACATTAGTGGCCAGAAATGAGGAAAAGTTGAAATCAGTTTTGATGGAGTTGCCGGCCGGGCAGAGTCAAACCCATGATTACCTGGTAGCTGATTTTGGATCGCCTGACCAGCTAAAACAAGTGATACAATATTTTGCCAAAGACCGAACCGCTCATATTTTAATCAACAACACGGGCGGACCTCCTGCCGGAACTGCTTTAGATGCTGCACCCGAAGAATTTTTGAAGGCTTTTTCGTCACACTTAATTTGCGGGCAAATTTTAGTGCAAGCATTGGTGCCGGGCATGAAGAAGGAGAAGTATGGTCGGATTATTAATATCATTTCTACCTCGGTAAAGATTCCTATTCGTGGGCTCGGGGTTTCTAATACCATACGTGGCGCGGTTGCAAATTGGTCAAAAACCTTGTCGCTTGAATTGGCACCCTTTGCAATAACGGTGAACAACGTATTACCTGGAACGACCATGACAGGTCGCCTCGAAACGATCATTACTAATAATGCAGCAAAGACCGGAAAGTCTGTGGATGAGGCAAAGCAAAAGATGATTGATGAAGTACCTGCTGGCCGCATTTCTGAACCACATGAAGTGGCCGCTGTTGTCGCGTTTTTGGCAAGCCCAGCTGCAAGCTATGTGAATGGTGTAAATTTGCCAGTGGACGGAGGACGAACAGGAAGTTTATAGTTTGATGATTTAACGGAGAGGCTAACACTAAAAAAGTGCAAAGGATTTCAAATTACATCAATGGTCAATTGATGCCGCCCACTAACGGCAAGTATTTGGACAATTATAATCCGGCTGAAGGAAAAGTATATTCACTGCTTCCTGATTCCGATGCCAGCGATGTGGTCTTGGCAGCGCAAGCCGGTCAAGCCGCTTTCGCGGGATGGTCTGCTATGCCGTTGGCGAAGCGAGCCGCCATACTTCAGAAAATTGCTGACTTCATTGATCGCGATGTAGATAAGTTGGCCTTGGCGGAAAGCATCGATCAGGGCAAACCACTAAAATTGGCAAAGGCTGTAGACATTCCACGCGCTTCGGCCAACATGCGTTTTTATGCGACTGCGTCCATGCATGTTTCGTCCGAATCGCATTTGATGGAAGGCGAAGCAATCAACTACACAACTCGCACACCTATTGGTGTGGCAGGTTGCATTTCTCCCTGGAATTTGCCGCTGTATTTGTTCACTTGGAAAATAGCGCCAGCACTAGCAGCAGGATGCACGGTAGTGGCGAAGCCGTCAGAGCTTACGCCAATGACTGCTTTTCTTTTTTCTGAATTGTGCATAGAAGCAGGATTGCCAGCAGGTGTATTAAACATTGTTCACGGACTAGGTAGTAAAGTGGGACAGGCAATAGTAGAACATCCGACCGTTGCAGTCATCTCGTTTACCGGAGGAACGGTCACCGGCAAAACCATTGCAGCCACGGCCGCACCGATGTTCAAAAAGCTTTCATTGGAGCTTGGCGGAAAAAACCCCAACATCATTTTTGCGGATTGTGATTTTGAAGAAGCTGTTTCGACTTCTATTCATTCTTCTTTTTCAAACCAGGGTGAAATCTGTCTATGTGGCTCACGCATTTTGGTGGAGCGCAGTTTGTATCAACGATTTGTAACTGAATTTGTAAGTCGTGTAAAAACGTTGGTCGTTGGCGATCCATTGGAAGAGCAAACGCGATTGGGCGCGCTTGTCTCTGAAGGACATTTGAAAAAAGTGATGTCCTACATCGATTTAGCAAAACAGGAGGGAGGTCATGTAGAATGTGGAGGAGTTCAAGTAAAATTAGCTGGCCGATGTGCAGATGGCTATTTTGTATCGCCCACCGTCATAACCGGACTAGATCAGCAATGCAGAACGAATCAAGAAGAAATTTTTGGGCCTGTTGTAACAATCATGCCTTTTGATACAGAAGATGAAGCGATTGCTTTTGCAAACGCTACTGCCTATGGACTTAGCGCCACGGTCTGGACAGAAAATTTGAAACGTGCGCACCGGGTGGCCCATCAACTCAAGAGTGGCATCATCTGGATTAACTGTTGGTTGCTGCGCGATTTACGGACTCCGTTTGGCGGTATGAAGCAAAGTGGTGTAGGCAGGGAAGGAGGCTGGGAAGCGATGAAATTTTTTACCGAGGCGAAGAATGTTTGTGTGAAATTGTGATCAAGACTTATCGATTCGATATTCTGGATTTTGTCGGCCATCCCAAAAAGAAACAACTTCAATGTAAAGCTGGCTTACTTCATAAAAGATAAGGAAGTCATCTTTTACAATTACTCTGGTTTCTTTGTTTTCTGTTAGATGTCCTAAGTCTGGGTAGGTAATTAGGAGGTCTATGGATTTTTCTACTCGGTTCAATATTTTTGCGGAGTACTTTCTATTGCCATTTCTCTCGATGTAAAAATTAAGGATATGTAGCAATTCTTTTTCTGCCCGAGCGGACCAAATTATTTTTCTTTTATCCATTGGCGTGCACTTCTCATAACCATTTCATGGTCTTTAAAGTCACCTTTTTTGATTTGTTTGCGACTAATGGCTATGCTCTTTTTTTGGGTATTAGTGAGTGGAAATAAATTATCGGCATTAATGCTAATAAGCTTCAAATCCTCCATTCCACTCAATAGCTTTTTGGCTTTGGGGTTGATGATTTTTATTTGAACCGTTTCCATAGCTTTGAATTTCATTTAAAGTTACACTAAAAATATTGAATGCCAGATTTCTTCAGCCACCAATCCATCTTCTTCACCGTTCTTGGCTATCCCATGAGCTACCTAGAGTTTTTCGGGACGCTGGCGGGTGCGAAAGCCGTTTTCCTTTCCGCGAAAGCGAATGTGTGGAGCTGGCCATTGGGCATTGTCAATGTGGTGTTGTTTTTCTTTTTGTTTTATCAAGTGCAGCTGTATCCTGATATGTTTTTACAGGTTTTCTTTTTTGTTACTAATTTGCTGGGCTGGTGGCGATGGACAAACCCGCGCGAAGAGGAAGAAGACACGAAGCACCAATTGGGAGTTAGTAAGTTGCCGGTAAAGGCATGGCTTCTTTTTTTGGTCATCGGACTAATGGGTACTTTTGCTTTTGGATCATTAGCGAAAAACCTTCATTCATTCTTTCCAGTACTTTTTAGTCAGCCCAGCGCGTTTCCTTTTGCCGATTCATTTGTAACGGTCATGAGTATTGTCGCGACTTATTTAATGGTTCAGAAAAAAATGGAATGTTGGCTCGTGTGGATTTTAGTAGATGTAGTAGCGTGTTATTTATATTTTTCAAAAGGCATCATGTTGGTTGGGATTGAGTATGTCGTCTTTTGTTTTATTGCTGCTTTTGGCTTTTGGCATTGGCGGAAAGAGTTTAAAGCATATTCTCCGTCCTATGAACAATAACGTCAAACTAATTTGCTTCTACGGGCCTGAAAGCACGGGCAAGTCCACCATGGCAAAAAAAATGGCGACTCATTACCAAACCGAATTTGTCCCGGAGGTTGCAAGGGAAATAGTATCGTCCAACAATTTCACTCTTGATGACATAGTACGAATTGCGAAGGCACAAAATGAACGAGTGAAGGAAAAAATGAAAACGGCCAACCGATTTTTGTTTTGCGATACCGATTTGATCACCACCCAAATTTATTGCCGCCATTATTTAAAAACCGTGCCCTCCATTTTGTATGAATTAGAGAAGGAAATCAAGTACGATCAGTATTTTTTGTTTGATATCGATGTGCCGTGGGTGGCTGATGGGTTGCGCGATTTGGGTAACCAACGAGAGAATATGATGACCGTCTTCAAGGATGAACTGGAACAAAGAGGCATCTCTTACACCTTAACAAAGGGGAAATGGCAGGAAAGACAACAAACGGTGGAGCAAAAATTGAAACTACTTTTTTTAAATAGAATATTTTGATTTTTTTTCTACTTTTGCCCCACTTTGAAAAAGTCAATCAGCATAATCAAAATAAACTCACAGCCGTTCGCTCGGGTGGTATTACTTTGGTTTTGCCTGATCCATCCCTACCAGGTTTTTAGCCAGAATAAACCTGCAAGTGTACTCCAAGAGACAGAAGAGTGCTTCATCTCTGCTGGTGAAATTGAAAATTTTTCAGAATTCAAAAATAGTGAAGTTCACTCCGTGTTTGCGAACCCCATTGGCGAACTTTTCCTTGCTTTTTCACCCTCTTATTTTGCCATACTATCTTCTCACCAATACAACGCCATAAATCTAAAAAAGGATTTTCGGCACCAACCAAACGCATCTCTACTTTGTGTTTTTAGAATCTGAGGGAGCCAGAACTTATTTGTTCAGGTTCTCACGATAATCAGATTTTAAGTAATGAAAAAAATTTTTACTGTTCTAAGCGTTCTGTGCTTTTCCATCGCGGCTTTTTCTCAGGATAGTCAATCCACGGATCAAATTATGTCCAATTGGAATGACGACAATCCGAAGATAGGAAAATTAACCATGCAGGGTTATTTTGATTTTATCTATGCAGCCGGTCTGCATGACCCCAGTCGCTTGCCCACCGTAGATTTTGGAAGACGCCAATATACAAGCTCACCTTTATTTTCAGATAAATTTACCCTACCCTATGCCTATTTAGGCGCTACTTATGAAATGGATAAGTTAACCATTCGATTAGCACTTCACACGGGTGACATTGTTGAATCGTTGTACGCGCAAGAAATTGAATCGATGCGCCTGGTAAGAGAGGCTAGTCTGAATTATCAGTTCACAGATCGATTTTCGGTCGAAGCGGGAATTTTTCCTTCGCTTTACGGTTTTGAAATTTTCTTAAGTAAAGAAAATCTGCATGCGACTCGTGCCTACATTGCGGATTTTGCGCCCGACTATGAAGCGGGTATTCGGCTTAAGTACCAGGTCAATAAAAATTTGTCTGCGCGCCTTATGGTGTTGAATGGGTGGCAAGAGATTAAAGACTCCAACGGAAAAAAGGCCCTTGGGATCGTTGTTCAGAACGACAATCACCGAAATTCCTTTTTTAATTGGGGAGTCTATTTCGGAGATGTGCGTGAGATAGGCGAGTCATTCTACCGTAATCGTATGTATCACAATATCTTTTGGAAGTACTCAGTAAAGAAGTGGACATTCGTGCCTATGCTCGATGCCGCCTATCAACGCCAATTGGAAACTACTGATAGGGAGATTTACATGATAGCTCCAGCATTCTCAATACGCTATCGGTTCGATAATAGTTGGTCACTTGCCTCTAGGTGGGACATGGTCAATGATCCTAAAAACATGATCCCGGAGCTGAATGGAAAGCTTGTCACTCCATCTTTGATAACAGCGAGCAACAACCCCAATGGGTGGCAATCAAATAGTGTAACTTTAACATTGGAAAGAGTTTTAAACGAAAATTTTGTGATTCGCCTCGAGAGCAGGTATGCGCTAAATAAGGACAAATTGTTTTTGGATGGGCCAAGCAAGTTAGTGGACTATGACGGTTATGTACTTCTATCGATGGCCGCAAATTTTTAAAAAATGATTGACAAACTAATCGTATTCAGCGTTCGCAATAAGTTGTTTGTCGGCTTAATGGTGTTGGCCATCATTGCCTGGGGAAGCTTTTCACTGTCCAAACGATCGATGCCGTTCCGGATGTTACCGGCAATCAGGTAGATGTGATTACCAATAGCCCAAGGCTGGCGTCTTTGGAAATTGAGCGTTTTATTACAGCACCACTAGAAATGTCATTGTCAAATATCCCTGGCCTGTTGGAAATGCGTTCTGTATCCAAGTTTGGTTTATCCGTAGTGAAACTCGTGTTTGATGATGATACTGATGTATACTGGGCAAGGCAACAAGTGTTTGAACGGTTGGAATTGGTAAAAGCTGAAATTCCGCAAGAACTGGGGAAGCCGTATATGGGCCCTGCCTCGACAGGCCTTGGTGAAGTTTTTCAATATGTCTCAATATGTCATTAGGCCAAAAAATCCGAAGGACAAATCGTCCTCTTTAATGGAGATACGTACCCTCCAAGACTGGACTATCCGCAGGCAACTATTAGGTATTAAAGGTATTGCAGAGGTGAGTGGTTTTGGTGGCTATAAAAAGGAATATCAGGTAACGCTAAAAACCTGATCGGATGCGCGCATTGAATGTCACCAGTCAATGGCGAAGCCGCAGGAGGAATCACATGATGGTGAAGGGCGAGTTGCCCAAGTCTATTTTTTACCCACTGTCGCAGTTCTAAAAATCTCAACACACTTTCGGTCCTGCATGGTAACATAGCAGGTCTTTCCATCCGGGCCGCCAAAATTTAAATTACTTGGTTTCATCCCTTTCATTTTTACTTCATGCAAAATTTCGCCTTTCGGGGAGAAAATGACTACCGTGCCTTTGCCATGACGAGTAACATATAGATTTCCCTCACGGTCGCACTTCATTCCGTCCAAACCAAAATCATCGAAGGAGGCAAAAAGTTTTTGGTTACTTACTTCGCCATTAGCGACAAGATCAAACATCCATATTTTTCGTTGAGCACTTTCATTTACAAATAGAACTTTTTCATTTGGACTTAGAGCGATGCCATTGGTGGTGCCCATATTTTCTTTTAGCAATATGGCGATGCCGTCTGGCTCAATGCGCCAAAGTTTTCCAGTTCCTTCCTTCCAATTGGGGTCTGAGGCGAAGAGTTGCACCTTTTTATTAATATAGATGTCGTTGGGTTGATTAAAGGATTCGTTATGAACAAAAACTGAAACGGTTTTTGATTTCATATCCACTTTCAAAATGTTATGCCCTTTGAAATCAGCGAGCAGCATATGTCCTTTTTTATCAAACTGGATCGCATTCGCGATACTGCCCTCGGGTAGCGTTACAAAAAACTCTGTAGTGCCATCGTGCTTTACTGCGCCAATGTTCCCATTCGTTTTGTAGTTGACCACATATAAGATTTCATTTTTGAAGTAAGGACCTTCGATACTTTCAGAAAATAGATTTTCTGCAGTTAGGTCGCTGGCAATATAGTTTTGACAAAAGACATCTGAAATGCAAATCAGCAAAACAAACAACGTGACTTTCATGGTTTTTCAACTACCGCTTTCCCAGCATGTGGCCCTTAGTTGCATAGAACAAAATATAAGCATAGCAGGGTGCGACAATCCAGAAAAAAGCAGAAGGTGGCCCTAGGGTTGGCACAATGCGCGCATAAAGTTGAGGAAGCACAGCACCGCCAGCAATTCCCATAACAAGTAGGGCGGAGCCAAGTTTTGTAAACTTTCCGAGGTTTTCTATCGCCAACGGGAAAATAGCCGGCCACATCAAGGCATTGGCAAAACCCAACAAGGCAATGAAGACAATGGATGTATAGCCGGTGGTGAAAAACACTCCGAGGCTAAGCACAATCCCAGCAATGGCCGATAACGCCAGTGCGTTTTGTTGCTTGATGTATTTTGGAATGGTGAGTATTCCAATGATATATCCAATCACCATTGACCAAAGAGTGTACGAGGTGAACACTTTTGTTTCATCTAAGCCAATGCCAATTGCTTTTCCATAGGTGCCGATGACATCCCCCGCCATAACTTCTACGCCTACATATAGAAACAGACATAAAATCCCAAACATCAGGTAAGGTATGTGGAATATACTTTTATGTTGGGTTTGGTTGTCGGTAGTAGTTGATCCATCGGTCTCAATTTCCGGTAGAGGCGAAAGCCAAATCATCACCGCCAATGCGATCAGTACCGTTGCCATGATGGCATAGGGAATAATAACTCTTTCTGAAAGTGACTGAAGCAAACCAGTTTTAATTGCCAAGTCGGTAGTAGCGTTGATTTGACCTTCTATGCCTGTAGCATCTTGTAATACAATGGCCCCCAAAACTAACGGGCTTAATGCGCCTGCTACTTTATTGCAAATGCCCATAATGCTGATTCGTTTGGCCGCACTTTCTATTGGACCAATAACAGAGATATATGGGTTCGAGGCTGTTTGCAAAAGTGCCAACCCCATACCCTGAACAAAGAGACCAGTAAGAAAAAGTGAGAAACTTCTCTGCATCGCTGCGGGTAAGAACAATAATGCTCCGACAGCCATGACGGCTAGTCCAAGAGACATACCCTTTTTAAAACCCGTTTTGGTGAGGATAAAAGAGGAGGGGATGGCGAGAAAAAAGTAAGCCATATAAAAAGCAAAAGTGACAAGTAATGCTTCCGCATCAGTCTTCAAATCGCAGGCCAGCTTCAAAAATGGGATGAGCGTTCCATTCAACCACGTTACAAAACCAAAAATGAAAAAGAGAACGCCAATGATGGAGATGGAAAGCACGTAATTCTTATTTGAACTCATAAGATAAAAGTATGATGGTAAAGCCTTATTTTTGAAACTGTATCCTTCTTTCGCAATGCGAGCTTGAAAGTTGGTAATTTATTTCTGGTTTTAATATATCACAGTTTAATATGGCAGTAAAAAAATCAAAAAGCTTGTTGGTTATGGCAGCAGGCATGGGTAGCCGGTATGGTGGAATAAAACAAATTGATGGGTTTGGTCCCAGTGGGGAAACCATCATGGACTACTCTTTGTATGATGCGATTCGGGCCGGTTTTACAAAAGTGGTTTTCATCGTGCGCGATGAGATAAAATCAACTGTAGAAGAAATTTTTCTCCCCAAACTAAAAGGGAAAGTGGAAGTTTTTTTTGAGGTTCAGTCGCTGGATCGATTTGTTCCTCAAAATTATGGGCCAGCGAATCGTAAAAAACCATGGGGAACCACGCACGCCATGCTTTGTGGCAAAGACGTTATAAACGAACCCTTTGCCGTGATCAATGCAGATGATTTTTATGGCAACGAGGCATTCGAGTCGTTGGCAGCTTTTTTTGATACGGCTGCACCGGACCATCACGCCATGGTAGGATACACATTAAAAAATGTGTTGTCAGAACATGGTAGTGTGTCGCGCGGAGTAGCAGAAGAACGAGATGCGCAGGGATTTTTGAAGAAGCTGAGTGAGCTTACAAAAATTGTAAAAGAAGATGCCCGCCTGCCGGACGGGCAGGGAAAAATTATTTCTAAAGAGGATACCGGTGATCGTGAACTAGATCCGTTGTTCCCCGTTTCTATGAATTGCTGGGGCTTTCAACCAGGTGTGTTTGCGGTTGCTGAAAAGATGTTTCACGAATTTGCAGAGAAAAACAAACAAAACCCCTCGGCAGAATTTTACATTGCGCTATTGACAAATGAAATCATCAGGCAGAATCTGGGCAAGGTTCATATTTTGGGGGGTGGCAAAACCTGGTTTGGAGTGACCTACAAAGAAGACAAAGAAGAAGTGTCTGGCAAAATTAAGCAACTAGTAGAGAGTGGTGTATATCCGGCAAGGTTGTGGTAGTGATCTGTTGCTGGTTTTCGGAAATCTGTAGTCGATAGGCTAAGATTCTGACTCCTTAATTCTAACTCGTATATTCTTTTTATTTGTATGGAAAAAGCAGAAACAATTTTTGGGACGCGTGCCGTAATTGAAGCAATCAAGGCTGGGCGGGAGATTGAAAAGATTTATATTCAGTCAGGGTTGAACAACGATTTGATAAAGGAACTAATCAATACAGCGGCAACTCATAAAGCCCCCTATTCATTTATTCCGCAAGTTAAACTAGACCGGCTCTCCAATAAAAATCATCAGGGAGTTGTATGTGTTTTGTCAGCGGTTCAATACGTTCCACTTGAAAACATTATTGATAAATGTTACAGCGAAGGGCGTGAACCGTTTTTTTTGATTGTTGATAGAGTTACTGACGTTCGCAATTTTGGAGCGCTGGCGCGTACAGCTGAGTGCGCGCAAGTGGATGCGATGATCATTGCCGATAAAGGAAATGCGCCTATTACAGGTGATGCGATGAAGACATCAGCCGGTGCGCTCAATCATCTGCCCGTTTGCCGCGTGAAGGATATGAAGAAAACATTTCAATTGTTGAAAGACAATGGCATTCAAATTATCGCCTGTACTGAGAAGGCCACTAACACGATCTATCAAATTGATTTGAACACACCAGTAGCGATTATAATGGGCTCTGAAGAAGATGGTATTTCACCGCAGATGTTGAAAGAAGCAGATCACCTCGCTAAAATTCCATTGATGGGTAGCATAGAATCGCTAAACGTATCCGTTGCCGCAGGAATTGTTGTTTACGAGAAAATTAGGCAGAGAGACTACAGGTAATCGCTACTGTTTGGTTTGCTCTTCAGGTCGTTCACAAATTTTCGAAAAAGGTCTTCCTTATCTTTTTCGCATACGATCACCACGTTGCCAAAAGCGCCTACCAAGTAGCCGTTGAGGCCCTGTGTAACAACCAACTTATTCGCATCACCTTTTATAATTGAGTTACGCGTTTCATAGGTAAGCGCATCCACGCCAATCACATTGTTGTTCGAGTCTTTGGCTGAATATTCATACAACGATCCCCACGATCCTAAATCCGACCAAGCGAATTGACTCAGCCAAACGTAAACGTTGTCCGCTTTTTCCATGATGGCATAGTCAATGGAAATATTCTTGGTTTGCGAGTAGGCCGCTTGTATTGCCTGCTTTTCATCATCGGTGGAGATGCTTGGTGCTGCCTCGTCAAAGATCTCAGTCATTTCAGGCAAGTACTTAGCAAAAGCATGATGAATTGCCTGCACACCCCAAATAAAAATGCCCGCGTTCCAGACGAAATCACCACTTTCCAAAAACTTATTGGCCAATGCCAATTCTGGCTTTTCTGTAAAGGTTTTTACCTTTTTTAAGGTGCTTTTGCTTTCGATGTACTGGATGTAGCCGTAGCCTGTTTCGGGTCTGGAAGGCTTGATTCCGAGCGTAATCAACTTATCTTGGTTTTTTGCCTGTTCGGCAGATTTGAGGATAGTCTGTTGAAAGTCAGATTCGTTTAGAATAAGATGATCTGTCGGGCTCACAACTACCACGGCTTGCGGATTGATCTTTGAGATTTTATGGCAAGCATAGAGAATACAGGGTGCTGTATTCTTTCTCATGGGCTCGGCCAATATTTGTGACTCAGATAACGAGGGCAACTGTTCTTTTGTCAGCGTACGATGCTCTTCATGCGTGACCACAAAAATGTTCTCCGGTGGGCAAATGGGCAAAAAGCGATCATAGGTCGATTGAAGAAGCGTTTTTCCTGTTCCGATTACATCCAAAAACTGTTTTGGCTTGGCATTTCGGCTATAGGGCCAAAATCTGGTTCCAACTCCACCTGCCATCAATACCACAAAAAGATTTGTATTCATTCGAAAATAGCCGTTATAGATTTTAAACCGCTAAAATAGTGAACTATCGTGAATCTTTAACCGGATGCAAACGTTGCCACACGCGCAATTAACCAGTGATCAAACAATTTTTCCGTTTGTAGCACTAATGAGTGAATTCTTCGTTATAGGGTAATTATGCAATAATCATTTATATCCTACATGCTTTGCTTCTTGTCGGATTTTTTTTATTATCTTCAATTTCCTAAAAAACTTAAAACAGAACTTTATTACAAGGTATTATGGTAGTGGCAGAAGAGAAAGACGAACTAAAGGCAAAACTCAAGGAAATATTCGGCTACGGAAATTTCAGGGGAAATCAAGAGGTTGTAATCAGAAATATTCTTACAGGGAGGAACACGTTTGTAATCATGCCCACCGGGGCGGGCAAATCACTATGTTATCAACTTCCCGCGATGATGTACGATGGCTTGGCCATCGTGATATCACCATTGATCGCGCTGATGAAGAATCAGGTAGATCAGATGAACGCATATGGAGTGAATGCGAGATTTTTGAATTCAACACTCAGTAAAGGAGAAATAACAAAACTTAAGAAGGATTGCGTGTCGGGGTTGGTAAAGCTTTTGTATGTAGCACCCGAATCACTGAATAAAGAGGAGAACATTGAATTTTTGCAAAAAGTAAATGTTTCTTTTGTTGCCATCGATGAGGCTCATTGTATTTCAGAATGGGGTCATGATTTTCGCCCAGAGTATCGCAGGATCAAGACGATGATTGGGCAGCTTGGCAAAAAGTCGGTCATTGCACTGACCGCAACCGCTACGCCAAAAGTTCAGTTAGATATTCAGAAGAATTTGCAGATGGAAGACGCAGACGTGTTCTTGTCTTCCTTCAATCGCAAAAATTTATATTACGAAGTACGCCCCAAAAAGGAGACTAAAAAGCAACTCATTCGCTTTTTAAAAGAACACAAAGGGAAATCAGGAATCATCTATTGCCTCAGCCGCAAAAAAGTAGAAGAGATTGCGCAGTTGCTCAATGTAAATGGATTTAAGGCCGCTCCGTACCATGCTGGTTTGGATCCGGATGTGCGCATGAAAAACCAAGATGATTTTTTGAATGAGGAAGTAGACATTATTACCGCTACAATTGCATTTGGAATGGGCATTGATAAACCGGATGTTCGGTTTGTGGTGCACTACGATGTTCCGAAATCATTGGAGGGATATTATCAAGAAACCGGACGTGGAGGTCGTGATGGTTTGGAAGGCATCTGCCTGATGTTCTATAGTCATAACGACTTGAACAAATTAGAGAAGTTTAACAAAGATAAGTCTGTACAAGAGCGAGAGAACGCGCGCATTTTATTGCAGGAGATGGAGTTTTATGCCGAGTCGCCTGTTTGTAGGCGGAAGCAACTTCTCCATTACTTTGGTGAAGAATATAAAGAAACCAATTGTGGCGCATGCGACAATTGTATGAATCCACGCGAGAGGTTCGAAGGTATGGATTCCGTTAAGATTGCTATTGAAGCAGTTAGACAGACGAGTGAGCGATTTGGACTTCCACACTTGGTAAATGTGATTCGCGGCACCGAAGATGAATACGTGAAAAGCTATGGTCATTTTGATTTAGCGATCTATGGCAAAGGCGACACGGAAGATGCCGATTTCTGGAAGGCGGTTATTCGTCAGGCACTGATCTATCAATATTTAGAAAAGGATATTGAAAACATCGGGGTGTTGAAAATCACGGAGAAGGGTCATGCCTTCCTGAAGAAGCCACATTCCATCGAACTGGCAAGAGATCATGATTTCAGTACAGAAGTAGGCGAAGAAGAATCATCCGAGCGAGTGATTATCAACTCAAAATCCTACGATATAAAATTGTTCGAGATGCTCAAGGCGCTTCGCAAGAAGATCGCCAAAGAGAAAGACTTACCGCCTTACGTAATTTTCCAAGACCCTTCGTTGGAAGAAATGGCTACGACCTATCCTACCAATAAAGAAGAATTGGCTTCGGTGAATGGGGTAGGCATGGGCAAGGTGAATAAGTTTGGTAAAGAATTCATTGAGTTAATTGAAAAGTATGTCGATGAAAATGAAATCGAGACGGCCTCTGAGGTGGTGGTGAAGTCCTCGGTGAATAAATCGAAAATTAAAATATTTATCATCCAACAAATTGATCGCAAGGTGGATTTGGAAGAGTTAGCTGAATCAAAAGGCTTAACTTTCGATGAGCTATTGACCGAGATGGAAAATATTTGCTACTCCGGCACAAAACTTACGATTGACTATTACATTGATGAAGTGCTGGATGATAATAAGCAAGAAGAGATTTATGATTACTTCCTTAATTCGGAGACCGATAGCATGGAAGAGGCTTTGGCAACGTTGACGGATCAATCGGAAGACGATGTTCGTTTGATGCGCATCAAATTTTTGAGCGAATACGCGAATTAAATTTTTGTAAAAGAATCGATAAGCCCTTTGAATATTAATATTCAAAGGGCTTTTTTTATTAGACTTTTGTGAATTCCAACTTATATTTGACGATTAACTTATACTATGAACATTCTTCTTATCGGCAACGGTGGCCGCGAACATGCACTCGCTTGGAAAATCAAGCAAAGCTCATTGTGTGAAAAGCTATTTGTTGCCCCCGGTAATGCTGGGACCTCAAAGATTGCTGAGAATGTATCGATTGGCGTGAGCGAATTTGAAAAATTAGGGGCGTTCTGCCTTGAGAATAAAATTGAGTTGGTAGTGGTAGGGCCAGAAATTCCCTTGGTAAATGGTATTCGCGATTATTTTGAGGGGCACGCTGAATTGAAGTCGATTTGGATGGTTGGCCCGGGTAAGATGGGTGCACAATTGGAAGGCAGTAAAGATTTCTCAAAGCAATTCATGTTGCGTAACAATGTGCCAACGGCCAAAGCAAAAACGTTTTATGCGAATCAATTTGCGGAAGCAGCAAGTTATCTTGAGACATGCCAGCCTCCGTATGTTTTAAAAGCCGATGGATTGGCTGCCGGAAAAGGAGTTATCATCACATCTGACGAGGCCGAAGCGAAAGCCACGATGCGTGAAATGTTGGAAGAAAAAAAGTTTGGTGATGCCAGCGCCAAAGTATTGATTGAAGAATTTTTAGACGGCATTGAACTTTCTGTTTTTGTGTTGACAGATGGTGAAGACTACGTACTTCTACCGGAAGCAAAAGATTACAAGCGCATTGGCGATGGTGACACGGGGCCAAATACAGGAGGCATGGGTTCTGTTTCCCCTGTTCCTTTTGCTGATAAAGTTTTCATGCAAAAAGTAGAGGAGAAAGTGATCAGGCCAACGATTGCTGGATTGAGGAAAGAACAAATTCCATTTAAGGGATTTATTTTTGTTGGGTTGATGAACGTGAAAGGTGAACCATTCGTAATTGAATACAATACTCGCTTGGGCGATCCGGAAACGCAATCGGTGATGGCGCGCATACAAGGTGATTTTTTGGAAGTACTGCTGGCAGCTGCCAAGGGAGAATTGAAAGACAAGACCATCGAGGTGGATTCCGATTTTGCGTTGACCATTGTTGTGGCTTCTGATGGCTACCCCGATGAGTACGAAAAAGGAAAAGTGATAACCGGCTTGGATTTGGCTACCGAGGCATTGGTGTTTCATGCAGGGACGAAGAAGCTCAACGATGAAGTTTTAACCGATGGCGGCCGAGTGCTGGCCGTTACGGGTCAAGGAAAAACGCTGGCCGAAGCGCATGCAAATGCGTATGCAGCCGCAGAAAAAATTAACTGGGACGGTGTTTATTACAGGTGGGATATTGGGGAGGATTTGATGTGAATTGATTTCTAGCCTAAGTACTGAGGAGCCGTTATCTTTCAGTAGGAAAGAACCCCTTGCCTTTACCCCTCCAGCGCACTACCTTTATCCTTTTAATCAATATCTTGAACGATGGGTTGTGCTTGTGGAACAAAGAAGGACGGCCTGCCTGCCGGACAGGCAGGAAAGGTTTCCGGTTGCAATAATAACGGTGCTTGTGGCACGGGAGGATGTAATAAAATGAATGTATTCGATTGGCTATCTAATATGGATATGCCAGCACAAGATCGCTTTGACGTGGTGGAGGTTCGTTTTAAAAACGGGCGCAAGGATTTTTATCGCAATACGGAAAATCTACAACTGACAACAGGAGACGCCATTATCGTTGAGACACAGTCGGGGCATCATTTAGGACATGTCTCCCTGCAAGGCGAATTGGTGCGCCTTCAAATGCAAAAGAAGAAGGTCGCTAACGATGAGGAGATAAAGAAAATTTACCGCATCGCGCATCAACGCGATTTAGAAAAATACGAAGAAACAAAAAAACGAGCCGCACCTACGCTCTATCGCTCTCGCGAAATAGTGAAGCAGTACAAGCTGGCGATGAAGCTCTCTGATGTTGAATACCAGGCCGACAATACCAAAGCAACTTTCTTTTATTCTGCGGAAGATCGTGTCGACTTTCGCGAATTGATTAAGCAACTGGCAGGCGAGTTTAAGGTGCGTGTGGAAATGCGACAAATCAGCCTACGTCAAGAGGCTGGCCGTTTAGGTGGCATCGGTGTTTGCGGTCGCGAGTTGTGTTGCTCTACCTGGCTTAGCGATTTTAAAAACGTAGCGACAAGTGCCGCTCGTTATCAAAATTTGTCTCTTAATCCGAGCAAGCTATCTGGTCAATGCGGGCGATTGAAATGCTGCCTAAACTATGAGTTGGAGACCTATATGGATGCGCTGAAGTACATTCCTGATGTGGAGGCGCCACTTCTGACAGAGCAAGGAGAAGCACGATTGCAAAAAACCGACATCTTTCGGAAGATCATGTGGTTTGGCTATAAAGAAGATAACAACTGGTATCCGCTCAATGTAGATCGGGTCAATGAAATATTGGCATTAAACAAAGAAGGAAAGAAACCGGCTACACTGCAAATAGATAAAGAAGAAGTTCGTGCTCCTTTAAGTGTGCTCAATAGCGATTTGGCTAGCATGGATCGCAAATTCAAAAACAAAGCCAACAAGAATAACGACAGAAGAGGGCGTGGGCGCGATGATCGCGGGAACCGAGACAATAGGAGCAACAATCAACCGCGCGAGGGTAACTCACCAAAACCCGCACAGCAAAAGCTGCCAGGTGGTAATCCAAACAAACCGAATAGCGATCAAAATCCTAATCGAAATAGGAATCAGAATAATCCAAACCGTAACAACCCAAATAGGAATCAAAATCCTAACCGCAATCTAAACAACCCGAACCCCAATCGTAATAAAAATAATCCCAACCGCAACCCAAATAATCCCAATCGAAATCAGAACAAGCCAAATCCTGATAAGGATAAACCGCTAGAATAGAATTACGATGAAAGAATTTCAATTTATGATTTTAGAGGTAGTAAGATCGATGAATGTTGCCAAGGGTCAGTTGAGATTGTATTCAGTTAACCCTCGTCTTGTTCTGTTTTTAGTTGGACTCATCTTCATGTTAATTTCCTGCGATTCCAATCGTGTGTATGAAGACAACGTAGAATTCAAAGATCGTACCTGGAAAATCACAACACCTGCTGAGTTGCAGTTTGAAGTGACCGACACGACTCAAAGCTACAATTTGTACTTAGATGTGCGCAATTCCCTAGACTACCCCTACGCGCGACTTTTTGTAAACTATCAAATGGTTGATCCAAACGGGACTGTCGTAAAAAATGAAATGTTGACCGAGAATCTCTTTGACATTAAAACCGGAGAACCAAATGGTCGCAGCGGACTGGGCGATGTGTATGATCACCAGTTTGGTTTTCTAACGAACTACACCTTTAACAAAACGGGCAAACACAAAGTCCGGTTTGAGCAGTTTATGCGGCAAGATACTCTGCTAGGGATTTTAGCGGTGGGGTTAAGAGTGGAAACAATCCAGAAGTAGTCGACTACTTAACAGTCGGTTTTTTGCTTTCCATCGCCATCTTCACGGCTTCATAGGCATTTACCAATCCGCCAGACGAACTGAGGTCGCCAAATGAGACGAGTTCTTTACTGCCCGGCTTTTGCACTTTGAGGTTATCAAATTTGCGGGTAGATTTTTCTAAAATATCTTTCACTTCAATAGCCGTAAGGTTTGGGAAGTAAGACATCAACAGTGCCGCCACTCCCGCAGTAGAAGGACTGGCCATGCTGGTGCCATCTTCGTTTTTGTAAGTGTTGCCGGGAGTAGTAGAATAGATTTGAACACCCGGGGCAAAAAATGAAACACCTTTTTTTCCATAATTGGAAAAGCTACCCACAAAATTTTCGTCACTACCCCACGAAGACGCGCCCACCTCGATCCAATTCTTTGCTTCCTTTCCATTCAAGTATTTTTTTGTGGGGAAATTTTTTTCCATGTCAATATCATCGCCTTCATTTCCCGCGGCATGAATCAACAACACACCTTTTTGTTCTGCATATTTGACGGCACGATCGACCATTTCCTTTTCGGGTGAAAAGGATTTACCAAAACTCATATTAATGATTTTGGCTCCGTTGTCTACTGCGTAAACAATTGCATTGGCCACGTCCTTATCTCTTTCATCTCCGTTCGGCACAGCGCGCACCACCATTATTTTCACATTGTCCGCAATCCCCTTGATGCCCAGCTTGTTTTTACGATCAGCAGCAATTATTCCGGCCACATGTGTGCCATGTAGCGGGTCCGGCCCTTTCACGTCATTGTTGCCATAGCCTTTTTCAAAAAGATTTGAATAATTGTCGCCTACTATTTGTCGAGAATCAAATTCGGTATTGTAGCCATATTTTACAATTACTTCGAAATAGTCCACGCCCTCTTTCACTTGGCTAAGGTATTCGTCCAAGGGAGCGTCATCGCCTACAGTTTTATAAACTCGGCCAACCACGCTCTTTGCAAAGAGTAAGCTAGGTCTATCGGTAGTAAGGTTTTTTACATCATAGGGTACCAACGTATCTGTTTTAAAGTACTTCTTCAGTGTGTCTATGCTTGCTTTGGTGTATTTGTACATGCCTGAGTAGAATAGATACTGTTGCTCATTCTTGACTTTCAGTTTTTGGTATTTGTCTTTTAGTTTCAAATAAGCTGCGTATTCAGTTTTTGCTTTTTTCCTATTCTTTACTGAATCAGCCCCATCATATTTTTTTGAAAGGCGCATGTATTCGCGGGTAAGTTCATAAGTGTCGGCATTTACATTTCCATTTTTGCCGCCAATAAAATTCCAGCCATGCACATCGTCTACATAGCCATTCTTGTCGTCATCAATTCCGTTGTTTGCAATCTCTTTTTCATTCACCCAGATTACACTTTTTAAATCCTCGTGTTCTATATCGATTCCTGAGTCGATCACAGCTACTAATACCGTTTTGGACGGTTGCCCTTTTAACAAGGTTTCATAAGTTCGTTCCGCGCTCACCCCTTGCAAACTATCCTGTTCTGGATCAAGCAGGAACCAATCCCTAGGAATTTCCTTTTGAACAGATTGAGCGGAAATAATGTGAACAGATGATAGGTATAATAGAAAAGTGAAAGTAATCTTCTTCATCAGGTATTGGATTTATAAGAGTATTAGCCTTGTTAATCGTTTTTCTTGCTCGTTTGTTTCGCTTTTGGCGGTTTTAAAGCTCCCTGCAATATAGTTTCAAAACGAGTTTTCAGATCCCCTTTCTTATCTAAAGGGCAAATTGATCTTTTGAAATTTGACAAAAGTCATCACAATATTACCTCAGTAGGTGGTTCAAGCTTTCAGAACCAACCGTGTGCGTAGAAAACAACAATTTCGTATCACAAATTAAATGAAATGGTGATGCAAATCTATTTAATATCAGTGGGGTTGTTCTTTTCGCTTTTCTTTGTCCTTGTTTATCGCTGCCAGAAAGTAGCACAGCGGGGCTAGCCGAGAAAACAGTCAGTTTTCAACTTTTTTCGGGGTGTTTGCCCGCGCAACTTTGTAAGAGGCTTGTACGGGGTTACCTTTCTGGATTTTACCGATAAAATTGGTAACTTTCAGCTACCAGTCTGGTAATCGATTATGAAAAAGATTTCCCCCATTGTAGTTGCTTTTAGTCTTGCTACATTTTCTGTATTAGCTCAGTTGAGTACCCCCCGCGTTGTCATCAATTCTATGGGTCATTCGGCCAGGGTACAGAACCTTAACTTCACCCCAGACGGCCAGAAAATAATTTCGGTTTCCGAAGATAAGACCGTTCGTGTTTGGAACGCCCACACGGGAGAAATGCTTAAAAAATTTGAGTCGGAGATAGGCGATGGTTCAAAGGGCATGTTCTATACTTCTGACGTTTCACCAGATGGAAGTCTCTTGGCCGTGGCAGGATACACCGTAACGCCCGACAACCAAATCTATATTGCAATCATTGATCTTAATAAAGGCATACAAGTCGCAACAGCACTTGGTCACAAGGATGTAATCAACAGCCTGGCATTTACAGGCAACGGAAAGTATTTGGTGAGTGGCAGTAACGATGGCACTTTAAAAGTATGGAAAGTAGATGCGGCTACTCCGATGTATAGCCAGGAGTTGTCCATTGAAACGGGCGCACCCGTCAAGTACCTGGCCATGAATTTGGCAAACATGGATGTGGCCATTGCATTGGAAGGTAAATCCGAAGTGAGCATTTACAGCTTAGCCATTTTGGAAAAGGGCGGAAGCAAATTCAATCCAAGATTTTGGAAAAAGCACTTGGGAGAAGTGAACAAGTTAGCCTATTCGAGCGATGGCATGTACCTAGCGTCTAGTAGCTATGCGAAGGAGTTTTTCCTTTGGAGTAGTACGGGTTCAGTGATTAAACAGTGGAATCGAGATGCTTCGGTGAACGCAATTGCTTTCTCTCATGATTCAAAAATACTAGTCGGCTTGGATGACACCGGTCATGGCATAAGTTATGGTGTGCCCGAAGGGAATAAATTCACCGATTTTAGGGGACATGATAATGCAGTTTTTGCGGCCGCCTTTTCACCCCTCGACAATGGAAGTTATCAAGTTGCTTCTGCGGGTGGAAATAACAATGAAATTTATTTATGGAATCCCATCAATGGCAAAGCTCTTCGCAAAGTAAAAGGAAAAGGAAGTGCTATTCATGATTTAGCTTTTGGGGCGGGTCTCGAGTTGTTTGTTTCGCAAGACATCAATGCCAAGCCAAATGAGTTTCAGCGTAGTTTCGATTTCAATTCCATGAAACTCAATGTCAACTCGCTCAATTTTTCACCACCCGTAGAGAATTTCGGAAAAGGCGTTTCACAAGTTTCTGAAACTGAATTGAGTCTTCCCAAAGGCAAAAAGATTCAAAACATTGATAGCGAAGATGGGCGTATTCTAGATTTCCAGGCCTCACGCGAGGGGGAAGTTATCGTTGCAAGTGATTACTCACTTAGAATGTTTGATCGCAACGGTGCTTTTCAGAAGGAATTTGTTGGGCATGTGGGTGGCGTAAGAGCAGTTGCAATTAGCCAGGATGGTAGATACTTGGCTTCAGGGGGCGAGGATCAGACCATTGTGCTTTGGAAGCTAAGTGAGACCGGTGCCGCACCAACCATGCGTCAGCATCCCGAGTTTAGCGATGCGGCTTGGGGTGCCTATTTTGAATCGCTTCCGATTGATTCGCTCACCCGGGAACCTTCCAAAAAAGCTTGGCGAGCGGTGATCGACTATATGAAAGCACATGGTGAGAAAAACTATAAAGCCATCGAAGAGGTTTATAAAAATTTAGGTGAGACCGTGCTTCCCTTCGCCACGTTGTTTTTGACTGAGGATAATCAATGGGTATGCTGGGCCTACAAAGGATATTTTGCTTGTACGTCAGCTGGGGGGCAATATTTTGGTTGGCACTTGAATCGCGGAATTGACAAGCTCGCAGATTTTTATGCGGCTGAACAGTATTTTAAAATCTTGTATCGGCCTACACAAATGCAGAAAAGCATTGCACAGGGAAAACGCGTAGAAGATATTCTTCGTGAGGAGGGCGAGCGGATTTTTGATTTGACTAAGCTGCACAGACCTTCAGCCGGCTTCTTTACCACTGAAGTTCTCCACGATAATGGCCAAATCGACTACCAAAGTGGCAAGCTCGTTACGACTCAGCAAGCATTGAAATTGGATGTTGAGATTTTTGATGGAGGTAGCGGGATTGAAGAAGTAAACATCTATCAAAATGATAAACTGATATTGAGTGACACCACGGTAGAGACCAAAGGTGAGAATGATAAGGTGCTAAAATCCTACAACGTAGAAATGTTGAACGAAACAAACGAATTCAAAGTGGTAGTAGTGAACTATCAACGTATCGAGTCAAGACCTGAGATTTTGAAAATTGATTACGTGGGTAAGGTCATTCTCAACTCGACCTTGCATGTGATGGTGGTAGGCATTAATAAGTACCAAAACTCTCAATACAACCTGAATTACGCTCAGCCGGACGCAAAGGCATTTGCTGAAAAAATTTCTTCACAAGGTCAACGGATATTTAAAGCCATCAACATTGTGGAGCGTTATGATGAGAATGGTACGAAAGCGAAAATTGTTGAAGGCTTCAAGTCAATTGCCGCAAAGGCTCAGCCACAGGATGTCTTTGTATTCTTCTACGCGGGTCATGGCAGTTTGGATGAAGAGAACAAAGACAAAGATGGCGATAGTCCGTTTTATTTTGTGCCAACAGATGTAACCAAGATTTATGGGGATACGAAGCAGTTAACAGCAAAAGGTATTTCGGATGTTGAATTAAAAGAGTACCTGACAAAAATAAAATCAACGAAACAAATTGTTTTGATGGATGCTTGTCATTCGGGCGGAGCATTGAAAAACATGAGTACACGTGCATTGGGTGGTGATGAAAAAGCCATTGTGCAATTAGCCCGGAGTTCGGGTGTGGTATGGATTGCGTCTTCCGGTTCTAAACAGTTTGCTACTGAATTTGAAGTGTTGAAACATGGTGTATTTACCTACGCCTTGTTAGAGGCTCTTGACGGTAAGGGCAATAACAATAATGACAACAAGATTACGGTAAATGAGTTGAAGTTTTATATGGAGGAACGAGTACCAGAGCTTACGAAGCAATACGGTGGAGACGCTCAATATCCCACCAGCTACATTCATGGCAATGATTTCCCAATTACTGTTACCGCCAAGGAGGGCGAAAACTAATGCTAAAATCGTAACACGAGAGAAGCGCCTGTTCCATAGAAATGGAAGGATGGCCTTATTCGATGACTGGAAACGGAGACACCGGAATTATAAATCTCAATTGCATTAAGTGCATGCCCTCTGAATGAGGAGCTGAAAGGAAGAGAAATCAGAAAAAGAACTCCTCCGGCACCCACATAGGCCCATTCGGGTTGCCCACCCGCAACGATTGAAATAAGAGGCACGGCAACCAACAAACCACCGGTGAAGCCGATTATATTTCCAACCAACGCCTTTCTTTTGGCAACTTTAAATTCTTGGTAGGCCTTTTGGTTTTGTTGCAAAATAATGGAAACCTGTTTAGAGCTGATCGAAGTAGAATCCATTTCAAAAACAACCCCACCGAACGATTTGTAAATGGAAAGTCTTTTCTGGCAAAATAGTTGCCCGAAGGCAAAAACAAGGAGTAGGGTTGTAACACCAAATTTCATTATTGATTCTTTTTTTGTGGTTGACTTAAATTGTTCCTTCGTCTGGCAACATTTCGATATCACGTATCAGCACTCGTTTAGAAATAGCCTGACCGGTTTTCGTTGCGGCCAATCCACCAAGAGCTGTTTCTTTATAGCGCGTTTCCATACTGGCACCAATTTCTCCCATGGCTTCAATTACTTCGTCAACGGGAATCACGCTGCTTACATTTGCCAATGCAATTTGAGCAGAGCTGTTCGCGATGGCCGCGGCACTTGCATTGCGCACCACACAGGGAACTTCCACTAACCCGGCAACCGGATCACAGACTAAACCTAACATGCACTGCACGGTGATAGCCACCGCATTAAAAATCTGATTTGTATCTCCACCCAGGCAATAGACGATTGCACCAGCGCCCATGGCTGCAGCGGTACCTGTCTCTGCCTGACAACCGCCAACAGCTCCGGCAATAGAAGCTTTTTGTTCCATGATGAGCGCGATACCTGCGGCTAATAACATGGCCTCTAAAATCTTTTTGTCTTCTATTTGATGTATCTCTTGCAACGTAAAAAGAACGCCAGGCATTATACCAGAGGCACCTGCGGTGGGCGCGGCTACAATTCTACCCATGCAGGAGTTGACTTCCTTGGCAGCAAGGGCGCGCGAAATTAGATTTTGAAATTCTTTAGAGAGAACAGATTTCGGGTAATTGTAGACTTTTTTTGCTCCGTTGTTAATCATGCCTGAACGAGAAGTCATTTCTTCTGTAAGACCAGTATGCACAGCATCTTTCATCACGTCCCATGCAATGCCCAAACCTTCCCAAATTTGCTGTTCACTTCGCCCTTTTTGTTCTAGTTCATATTCCAATACAGCAGTTACCAGCGAGACATTCTTCTCCTTACAATAGTTTCTCCAATCCTCGAACGATTCAAACAAAAAAGCCATGGTTTGTGTAATTTGTTGCTACGAAGTACGAATGTAAATACTTGTTTTTCAAACCTTTGAATAAAAATAATAGAATTTAATAAACCGTTTCCATAATCTTATCAGTAGATTCACTCATAATCACCTATTTTTCAAATCAAAAATTCAAATGATATGAAATGGCAATTAAGAAGCTCTACACTCAATGGTATGATAATCTAGGTCATTCTATCTTACAACTAAAAACAATTATTAATGCATGAAATCAATTCTTTTCAGTTTTCTCTTTCTATCCTTTTTTCTTGCGCGAGCGCAGAGCTCCGATAAAGAATCGATCAAAGAAATATACAATCAGGCACTCAGCAAAGGTAAATCCTATGACATGCTCTATGACTTATGTGTAAACATTGGGCCACGCCTGTCAGGATCGCCAGGGGCTGCGGCAGCCGTTGAATGGAGCCGCCATAAGATGGAAGATTTGGGATTTGATTCCGTGTGGCTACAGCCTGTGATGGTGCCACACTGGGTTCGCGGGCAACAAGAAATAGGTCGTATTATCAATTCAAAAAAAATTGGAACGCGAGAAGTCGTTGTTACTTCTTTAGGTGGATCGATCGGCACCGGGCCTTCAGGAATTTCAGCGGGTATTGTGGAGGTCAAGAATTTTGATGAGCTAAAGCAACTAGGCACAAAGAATGTGCAGGACAAGATTGTTTTTTTTAATCGTGCGATGGACCCCACGAAAATTAATACGTTTGCCGCCTATGGCGGAGCGGTTGATCAAAGAGGAAATGGGGCGGTGGAAGCGGCAAAGTTAGGAGCAGTGGCGGTGATTGTTCGATCAATGGGCTCGGGTGTGGAAACATACGCACATACCGGTGGGATGCGTTATGTGACTGGTGTAAAATTGATTCCTGGAGTAGCGATAAGCACGCAGCACGCAGAATTGCTGAGCAAGCTTTTAAAAGAGGAAAAGGATTTGCAATTTTATTTGGAAACTCATTGTCAGATTTTGGATGAGGCTCCTTCTTTTAATGTGGTAGGCGAAATAAGAGGTGGTGAATACAAAGACGAAATTATTGTAGTAGGTGGGCATTTGGATTCGTGGGACTTAGCGCAAGGTGCACATGATGATGGAGCGGGCTGTATTCAATCCATAGAGGTATTGAGGTTGTTCAAAGCGATGGGCTATAAGCCAAAACGGACCATTCGCGCTGTTATGTTCATGAATGAAGAAAATGGATTGAGAGGTGGCGCAAAGTATGCCGAACTCGCATTGAAAAACAAGGAGAAGCATATTGCTGCTATGGAATCAGACAGGGGTGGTTTTACCCCTCGTGGATTTACAATGTCTACTACAGAAGGCGTTAAGACGATCATTAAAGGCTGGAAGCCCCTTTTTGAGCCGTATGATCTCTGGGACTTTAACCAAGAGGGTGGAGGCGCAGATATTAGCCCTCTAGCTTCACAAGGCGTGCCTTTGATAGGTTTTCTTCCAGACTCGCAACGTTACTTCAGCGTTCATCATACATCTGAAGATACGATTGATAAAGTTGACAAACGCGAACTGGAATTGGGTGCTGCCTCGATGGCTGCTCTTGTTTTTATGATCGACAAATACGGATTAAAATGATTACAATTAGAAATCTACAGCACCCAAAAATTCTGCTTTTTCTAAGATATAAATCATCTTATCGGGATTTTTATCATTAAGCATCAATCTGCCTTTTATCTCAACCGGCTTGTCAGTGTACTCAATTGGTTCGAGCAAAAATACCTCTACGATAGTTTCGGGTCCACCGACACCGCAAAAGAAACACGCGTTTAAAGGCAAAGAAGAGAGCATAAAATGAGTTCCTTTCATTCCGCTTTCAAAAGGCACCATGTATCCGGGCAAGATGATCACTTGATTGGCAAGAGACTGTACGTCTTTTGAAAAAAGCGGTTTGTCATAATCACCTTCTTTTCTGTACTCTATAGCGTAGAGTTTCGGCCAAACCAAAGAAGGTAACCCCTTGTAAATGCTCTTCTGTGCTTGGCTTGAAATAGCCATGATCAAGAAAAAAGCAAAGAATGTCTTTTTCATTTGGGGGCAAGGGCATTCAAATTTCACAAGGTGTAAAAACCCCAAATACCGAAGTCTGATATTAACTAACGTATTCTTCAATCGGCAAACAGCTGCAAACTAAATTTCTATCGCCATAGGCATTGTCAACACGGCTTACCGTTGGCCAGAACTTAGCTTCCTTCACAAATGAAAGTGGGTAAGCAGCTTTTTGCCTGCTGTAGGGACGATTCCAACTATCGGCTGTAATGACTGCTGCAGTATGAGGTGCGTTTTTCAATACATTATTTTCTTTGTCTGCTTTACCCTCTTCTACTTCACGGATTTCATTCCGTATTTCGATCAATGCGTCTACAAAGCGATCCATCTCTGCTTTGGGTTCGCTCTCGGTCGGCTCGATCATGATGGTACCTGCTACCGGGAATGAAACGGTTGGCGCATGGAAGCCATAATCCATGAGTCGCTTTGCAATATCCTCTACCTCTACTCCAAACTTTTTAAAGTCGCGGCAATCCACAATCATTTCGTGCGCACAACGGCCTTGTGTGCCGGTGTATAGAATTTTATAATGGCCACTCAATCTTTCCTTGATGTAGTTTGCATTGAAAATCGCAAGCTTAGTCGCGTTAGTTAAACCTTCACTTCCCATCATGGCAATATAGGCGTAAGAGATGGCGAGAATGCTGGCGCTTCCCCATGGCGCACCGGACACGGCACTAATCGCTTTTTCTCCTCCGGTTTGTACAACAGCATGACCCGGAAGAAAAGGTTTCAATTTATCGTTACAACAAATCGGACCCATGCCAGGACCTCCACCTCCGTGGGGAATGCAAAATGTTTTATGAAGGTTAAGGTGGCAAACATCTGCACCGATGTTAGCCGGTGAGGTTAAACCAACTTGTGCATTCATGTTGGCTCCGTCCATGTAAACCAATCCACCATTTTGGTGAATCGTTTCACAGATGTCGACAATGGCTTCTTCAAAAACACCATGCGTTGATGGATAGGTGACCATCAAGCACGCTAGATTATTTTTGTATTGTTCAGCCTTTGCTTTTAAGTCGGCTACATCGATCTTCCCTTCTGCATCTGATTTAGTGACGACCACTTCCATGCCAGCCATTACTGCACTGGCTGGATTTGTTCCATGAGCCGATGAAGGAATCAATGCGATGTTCCGATGATGATCACCTCTGTTTTGGTGGTAGGCTCTGATCACCATCAATCCTGCATATTCACCTTGTGCCCCGCTGTTGGGTTGCAGTGAAATTCCTGTAAACCCAGTAAACTCTTTTAACCAAATCTCCAGATTAGAAATCATTTCTGAATAGCCTAGTGTTTGATCACTTGGTGCGAAAGGATGAATTTGTCCCATCTCAGGCCATGTTACCGGAATCATTTCGGTTGTAGCATTTAACTTCATGGTGCAAGAGCCCAATGAAATCATCGAATGCACCATGGATAAATCTTTGCTTTCTAATTTTTTGATATAGCGCAGCATTTCATGCTCGCTGTGATGTGAGTTAAAAATAGGATGAGTTAAGAAATCGGATTTTCTAACTAACGAAGCCGGAAGATTGGTTGTAGACTTCTCGCCATTCGTTGAGGAAGAAACGCCAAATACTTTCAAGATCGTTTGAAGGTCTTTCAAGGAAGTCGTCTCATCCAATGAAATTCCTACATGGCTATCACTAAAATAACGGAAGTTCAGTTCATGCTTAATGGCTTCCCGCTCAATCGCTTTCTTATCCGCCACAGCAATTTTAAGCGTATCAAAGTAGGCAGCGTTTACTTGTTTAAACCCAGCCGCTTTCAAATTTGATTCCAGAACATTAGCGAGACCATGGATACGACCAGCGATTTTTTTCAATCCTTCAGGGCCGTGATACACCGCGTACATGCTAGCCATTACGGATAATAAAACTTGTGCAGTGCAAATATTGGAGGTTGCTTTTTCTCTGCGAATATGTTGCTCACGCGTTTGCAGGGCCATCCGATAGCCGGGATTCCCTTGAGCGTCTTGCGAAATGCCGATAATTCTCCCCGGCATTTGTCTTTTAAATTCATCTTTGGTGGCGAAAAAAGCAGCATGAGGTCCACCGAAACCCATCGGCACTCCGAAGCGTTGCGAACAACCCACCACTACATCTGCGCCCATTTCACCTGGCGATTTTACCAACAGCAAACTCATTAGGTCGGCACCCATCACCACAAAGACTTCTTTCTCATGGGCAGACTCAATCAGTGATGTATGGTCTTTTACTTCGCCATTGTTATTCGGATTTTGAATATAGATTCCAAACAAGTTAGCTTCTGCTATATCCAGTTTTGATAGATCACCCACAACAAGATCAACACCAATCGGATTTGCCCGTGTTTTTAGCAGGTCAATTACCTGAGGGAATGTATGTTCATCAACAAAAAATTTATGAGCATCTTTTTTTGAGGCTTTCTTTGATGCATACAATAAATGCAAGGCTTCGGCTGCAGCGGTTGCCTCATCTAGCAATGACGCGTTGGCGATTTCCATACCCGTCAAGTCGATGACCATCGTTTGATAATTGATCAATGCTTCCATCCTGCCCTGGGCAATTTCTGCCTGATAGGGTGTATAAGCTGTATACCACCCTGGGTTCTCTAAAATATTTCTAAGAATGACTCCCGGAGTAATGCAGTTATAATATCCGGTGCCTATGTATGACTTATAGATCTTGTTTTTGGAAACCATCTTTTTGAATTCGTTTAAGAATTCAAACTCCGATTGCGCGGCTGGCAAGTTCAACGCCTTTTTCAAGCGGATGTTGGCCGGCACGGTTTGATCAATCACTTCATCCACTGATTTGGCTTTTACCACCTTTAGCATTTCAGCTATTTGCGTAGCACTAGGTGCATTGTGTCGCGACTCAAATTTTTCGGAGTAAAGGGGATCGATGTTCATAAAAAAACTTATCTCTTAATCTTAAAACTTATCGAAGAACAAAACGGATGGGGAAATGTTCCCAGTTCCCGGTTACAAGTTTGAAATCCTTCTACCTGAACTTGAAACTAGAAACTGGCAACCTTAGAACCTTTCAAACTGCGAAAAGAAGAAACTTCCCTCAATTTCCGCATTGGCATCGGAGTCGGAACCATGGATTGCATTTGCATCGATCGACTTTGCAAACAACGCGCGTATCGTGCCGGGTTCTGCTTTTTTAGGATCCGTTGCGCCAATCAATTTGCGAAAATCCTCTACTGCGTTAGCTTTTTCAAGGATCATCGGAACGATGGCACCTGATGACATGTAGCTAACCAGTTCGCCATAAAAAGATCGCTCTTTGTGAATTTCATAAAATTTGCCAGCCAATTCGCTGCTCAATCTTGTCTTCTTCATTGCAACGATGCGGAATCCTGCCTCTTCAATCATTTTGATAATTGCACCTGAATTATTTGCAATAGTTGCATCAGGCTTAAGCATTGTAAAAGTTCTGTTTCCTGCCATTTTAGTTGTTTTTTGAGGTTTTTTAGTTGAATAATTCGGGCGCAAAAGTATTAAAAGAACAGGGAACATAGAAGCCCGAATCCAGAATCATTGATTATTTTTGCCCCCTTAAATGAAAGACCTGGAAGGACTGAAAACACTATTGGCATCACCGAAGAAAGTGGTAATTGTGACCCACTTTAAGCCGGATGCAGACGCCTTGGGTTCCTCGCTGGGTTTGGCGGGCTATTTAGCAAAAAAAGGGCATTCCGTTTCGGTAATCAGCCCAAGCGATTACCCTGACTTTTTGACTTGGATGCCCGGCAAAGAAATGGTTATTGCCTTGACAAAGGACTCAGTAGTTCCACAGCAAAAAGCAAAAGCGTTGATCGAGGCCTGTGACGTCCTCTTTTGCCTTGATTTCTCGAGTTTGAAAAGGATAAATGAAGTTGGAGAGATGGTGAAAACATCTACCGCAAAAAAGGTGATGATAGACCACCATCTGGAACCTGAGAAATTTGCCGATTTTGAGAAGTGGGATGTCAGTTCTGCATCAACAGCAGAGTTGATTTTTGAACTCATCGATGAATGGGGAGATCGTGAGTTAATCGATCAAGACATTGCGAACTGTTTGTATGCAGGACTTATGACCGATACTGGTGGATTCAGGCATAATAACACCACACACAAAGAATTTTTGATTGCCTCCGAGTTGGTAAGCCGTGGGGCGAATCCGAGCGAAGTAGCAAAGCAAATATACGATACCAACTCACTAGATCGTTTGCGTCTGACAGGCTATGCACTCAGCCAAAAGCTGGTTGTGTTGCCAGAGTATAACACGGCTTATATGACACTTACATGGGAGGAACTCAAGCAGTTTGGTTCACAAACTGGGGATACTGAGGGTCTTGTTAATTACGGCCTTTCCATTAAGGGTATTAAAATGGCCGTATTGATGTATGACCGTAAGGAAGAAATAAAATTGTCTTTTCGTTCGTTAGCAGATTTTGATGTGAATGCCCTGGCGCGCAAACATTTTGAAGGCGGAGGACACAAAAATGCCTCAGGGGGGCAGTCAAAACAAAATCTAGAGGAGACTTTGAATAAATTTTTGGCGATCTTGCCGGAATATAAACAAGCTTTAAACAAGTAATAAACCAATTCTATTTCAAATAAAACCACACAATGAAAAATTCACTTATTGCCCTTCTTTTCGTATCTCTTTTTGTTGCCGCTTGCAGTGGTTCTAAAGAGACACCTTCCGGTTACAAATTCAATGTCGTTCGCAAAGGAGATGGCGTCAAAATAGATTCCGGCAAATTTGTCGTCATGAATTTGCGGTTCATGGATGGTAAAGACTCCGTTTGGAACGATTCAAAGAAGAATGGCTTTCCGGCTGTCATTCAGATGCAGGGAACGGTACCTAAAGGCGATGCTGTCTTAGAAGTCATCAAAATGCTGTCGAAGGGAGATAGCGTTGTATTTAAGGTGCCCGCCAAGAAACTGTTTGAAAACACCTTCCGCCAGCCTTTACCGTTTTCAGTTGACTCTACATCATCGTTCACTTTCCAGATTGGTTTGTCTGCCGTTCTCAATCAGGAGGAAATGAATAAACTACAGACCGAACTGATAGCGAAGCAAAATGAAAAGATGCTTCAGGATCAAAAAGTGCAGTTGGAGAAGGATATTACAGCCATTGACGATTTCTTGAAAGCAAAAAATGTAACAGCTCAAACTACCGCTTCTGGGCTTAGGTATATTATAACAAAACCCGGAATAGGTGAAAATGCAAAGGCGGGACAGCAAGTGAAAATTGACTATTTGGGGTACTTATTAAACGGCAAGTATTTCGATACAAGTATTGAATCGGAGGCGAAAAGAAATAACATCTTGACCCAAGGGCGCTCGTACTCTCCGCTAGAATTGACAGTGGGTGCGCAACAAGTAATACCAGGTTGGGAAGAAGCTATTCAATTGATGAATAAGGGATCCAAGATGACTGTCTATATTCCCTCTACGTTAGCCTATGGTAATCAACGAAGAGGTGAAGTGATTGCTGAAAACTCTGTTTTGGTGTTTGATATGGAGTTGATAGAAGTTAAGTAATAGTAAAATGAAATATCTGGTTTTTTTATTGTTGGCAACAGTGGTCGGCTTGTCTGGATGTAGTACCGACACACCCAAGTCCGTCACTTTCGAAGAGCAGCTAGCTAAAGACAGAGCAGCCATCGATTCCTATCTCGTTAGCAAGGGAATTGCAGGATTGACTGATCCTGATGATTATGGCGTAAAATACGTAGTCAATGTAGACGGCACAGGGATTAAGCCGCTCGGTGCGTCCGACTCAGTTACTGTAAATTACACGGTAAGATTATTGCCTGCTGAAACGGAGGTTGAAAAATCGACCGCTCCAGTTCGCTTTTTATTGGGGAATTTGATTCCGGGTTGGCAAATTGGACTTCCGCTAATAAAAGAAGGATCAAAAGCCAATTTTTATGTTCCTTCTGGTTGGGCGTATGGATCAGCTCAGCAGGGAACCATTCCTCCAAATTCGAATTTGATTTTTGAGATCGAGTTGTTAAAAGTATTTCCGCAACTCAGAAAAGATACACTCGCGATTAATGATTACCTGGTTGTTAAAGAAATCAAAAATGTGCTCAAGGGACCTGAGGGGTTGAAATACATTATTACTTCTTTGGGAACTGGTGTGAAACCAGTTTCAACAAGCACTGTTACGTTTTCGTATACTGGGCGAGTTATGAACATAAACAGTGCCACCCCCTTCGGTCAACAAAGTTTGCCATCGGATTTCGCATTGAGCGGCCTCATTAAAGGGCTTAGACTTGGGATACCATTGATTCCAGTCGGGACCAAAGCCACTTTTTATGTTCCTTCAACCCTTGGTTACGGATTACGTGGCAGTGGGTCGATTCCGAGCAATGCAAATTTAATTTTTGAAATAGAGTTGACGGGTAGTAAATAGTTTTTCTTCGATAAATCAATGAAAGGTTTTCTTTCGGTCGCAGCAATTTTTATTTTATTTGCCCGATGCAGCGAGGAGAAAGTAAATTTGGCCTATAAAGACCAATTGAAGAAAGACATTTCATTGATCGATGAATACCTTGCTGCTAATAACATTACAGGCGAAGCAGATACCTCTGGTCTGAGGTATTCAATCGCTACAAAAGGGTCGGATTTCAAACCGCAACTTGTAGATTCTATCCAAGTCAACTATTCGCTTTTCTTGCTCAAGGGCGACTCCATTTTTACAAATGGCCAGAACACCTTCTTGCTGAACAAGTTGATTCGTGCGTGGCGCATTGCGCTGCCGCTGGTTGGCGAAGGTGCAAAGTTAAGATTGTTTGTACCCTCTGGCTTGGCCTACGGCAATTATAGAACAGGTCCCATACCGGCCAACTCCAATTTGATCTTTGATATTGAATTGAAGAAAGTTATTCGTGACTACACAAGTCAATTAACTCGGGACGTGCTTGCAATTGATGCTTTCCTGCTCTCGAAAAACATTGCAGCGCGCAAAGATGCCGCCAATCTTCGGTATGTAATTACCAGTGCTGGTGGTTCCACTGCGTTGGCACCACTTTTAACTGACTCGGTTGTTTTAACCTACACGGCAAAATCATTGCCAACGGAAGCAGTTGTTGAACCGGAAGTTTCAAAGGGCCTGAAGCTAAACGCGCGATCTACTTTACCAGCATGGAAAATTGTACTGCCCTTGTTTCGTGAGGGTACTAAGGCAATTGTATATGTTCCCTCTGGATTAGGCTATGGCGCCTACGGCAATGCAACTGTCGCGCCTTATACTAATCTGATTTACGAGGTGGAAGTAAAAAAAGTAATCCGTAAGTAAATGGAACTTTGCTTCGCTACAAATAACCTTCACAAAATTCAGGAGGTGCAAGCGATTTTAGCCGGTCGACATACCATTCGTGGCCTTGCTGATATTGGATGTACCGAGGAACTGCTCGAAGAGCAAGACACGATTCTCGGAAATTCTTTTCAGAAAGCAGACTATGTTTTCAGAACGTATAATGTCCCTTGTTTTGCAGACGATTCTGGCCTTGAAGTGGAAGCCTTGAATGGCGCACCTGGGGTTCACTCGGCTTACTTTGCCGGCCCGCAGCGAAGTCATCAAGACAACATGAATTTGGTTTTGTCTAAACTGAGCAATACCGATAATAGAAAGGCGCAATTCCGAACGGTGATTACGCTCGTTACGGCTTCTACAACTCAGCAATTTGAAGGAACACTGAATGGGACGATTCTCACTGAAAAGAGAGGAGCCGGAGGGTTTGGTTACGATCCCATTTTTTTACCAGATGGATACAACAAAACACTTGCCGAGATGAGTGCTGAGGAGAAAAACCAAATTAGTCATCGAGCAAAGGCTATTGGTAAACTAGTTGATTTTCTAGTCCTCAAATAAAAAACTTCAAGCGACATACCTCCGGGTGTAATCCAGAGGCGTGTAGCTTGAAGCATGTGGCTTGAAGCCACTATTGAAGAAAAACTACGCCTTTACCGTCTTTACCTCAGGTTTGGAATTCGAGTCTTTACTTTTATCAAAATCAACCACAATAGGAGCAGCAATGAATATGGAGGAGTAAGTTCCTATTCCGATCCCCACCAGCAAGGCAAAAGAGAACCCGCGCAACACTTCACCACCAAAAATTAAAAGTACAACTACTACGATCAACGTTGTTCCGGAAGTAATCAATGTTCTGCTAAGTGTGCTATTAATAGCATCATTGAAGATTCTGTTTCGATCGTGGCTTGAGCCAAACGCAATAAACTCACGAATACGATCGAAGATAATTACCGTGTCATTGATCGAGTAACCAATGACGGTTAGTATAGCAGCCACGAACACCTGGTCAACCTCAAAATTGATTCCGAGAAGCCCCAAAATGGCGAACGAAGAAAATACGAAGAGCGTATCGTGTATCAATGCAATGATAGCACCTGCGCTGTATTGCCACTTGCGGAAGCGAACAAGTATGTACAGGAAGATCGCAATAATGGAGAATAATCCAGCGTCTAATGCCGAGCCCTTGATATCATCGGCAATAGTGGCGCCCACCTTTGATGACGAAGAAATAGTAAAATGAGTATCATCAATTTGTGCATCGTTTTCAGAGTATTGTAAGCCACTAAATTTCGATACACCGTCAATCAATGCCGCTTTCACTTTATCATCGGCCTTGTCGGACTCATCACCAATCAAATAAGATGTGGTCACTTTCATGACTTTGTCATTGCCGAAGTTTTTCACTTCCATACCAGCATTTTCAAAACCACTTGCGAGTGCAACTTTTACGTCAGTTGCTACTACGGGTTTGCTAAATGACACGATATAAGATCGACCTCCTTTAAAGTCCACTCCCATATTTAAACCTCTGACAGCTATAAGAGCAAGCCCGATGATGATCACGGTACTTGAGAAGATATATGCAATCTTTCTGTTACCGATGAAGTTAAAATCCTTCCGTTCTTTTACAGCACTACCCAAGCTAGTGGCAAAAGTAATCTTAGAATCGTCTCCCTTGCGTGTCATCCATTCAATGATTACTCTAGAAATGTAAACCGAAGAAAAGAACGAAGTGGCGATACCAATCATCAATACAATGGCAAAACCTTTCAGTGGTCCTTGACCAAGAACGAAAAGAAACATGGCAGTGAGGAATGTGGTAATGTTAGAGTCAAAGATGGAAGAGAAGGCGCGTTCGTATCCTTTACGAATCGCGTCCACCAATTTTCTGCCCTGTGCAAGTTCTTCTTTAATACGTTCATAAATCAATACGTTTGCGTCAACGGCCATACCCATCGTAAGCACAATACCTGCCATACCAGGCAGCGTAAGGGCTGCGTTAAACTGTGCTAATATTCCAAGGATAAAGAAGATGTTGAACAAAAGTGCAATGTTGGCCACCCAGCCTCCTTTCGAGTAGTAGGCAATCATAAACAAAACAACAATGCCGAGTCCACAAGCCATTGAAATCAAACCCTGGTTTTGTGCCACTTTTCCTAATGAAGGCCCAACGATTGCTTCTTCTACAATGCGAGTAGGAGCAGGCAACGAACCCGCTTTCAACACGTTTGCCAAATCTTTTGCTTCTTCGTTGGTAAACGAACCGGTAATCTGTGAATTACCGTTTGGAATTTCTCCATTTACCGAAGGAGCGGTGTACACATAGTTATCTAACACAATAGCAATTCTACCTTGTGGCTGTTTTGCTGATGCTGCTGCCGTTACTTTAGCCCAGGTTTTTGAACCAGCTGCATTCATGGTCATGCTCACTGCAGGGCGGGCAAATTGATCGAAATCCAAACGTGCGTCATTGATTACTTCGCCTGTTAACAATGGTTTTCCACTGCGCCCAACATTTACAAAATTGAGTTGAATGTCATCCACACCGGGAGTTACTTCGGGGTTTGACTTTACATCCCAAAATAAGCCAACGGTACGTGGTAGTAATGCACGCACATCGGCTCTTCTAAAAATGGCGTTAATCACAGCTGTGTCTTTCACTTGGTAATAAAATGGCAACGATTGGCTGCTGAGTGCAAACAGCGGAGAGGAAGTAGCCGCGCGAAGTGAATCCAACGCGTTTGTGCCAGTGCTATCTTTCGAAGCAGTACTCAGCGCTTCTTCAAGAGCCGACTTTACCGTATCTGATTTCGCATCTTGTGTTTTTGCAGGGGCATCGGAGGTAGTGGCAGCGATGGTTTCAGATTTCTTTTCGTTCTGTTCCTTCAGTAATAATTGATTGATTGCTCCTAAAGACTGGCTTAATTGAGGATCGAATGGCTCTACAATTTCCCAGAACTCAAGTCGGGCAACACCTTGTAACAATTTGCGCACACGCTGGGGGTTGTCTGCTCCAGGAATCTCAATCTGGATTCGACCTGTGCCCTGTAATCGTTGAATGTTGGGTTGCGAAGTTCCAAATTGATCGATACGGGTTTTTAGAATGGTGAATGAACGATCAATAGCGCTTTCAATTTCGTCATTCAAAAATTTCATGACGGCTGCATCGTCATCAGAAAGCTTTACGCGGTCTTTGTTAGCTGCCGATGTGAACAAAGAAGCCATCGTTTTATCAGGATTAGCTTCTTTGAATGCTTTGAAGAACAAGGCTGAAAAATTTTCGCTGCTTGTTTTTTGCAGCTCGCGTGCTTTTTGAAGAGCCGCTACAAATGCCGGATCTTGGTTGTTTCCGCTCAATCCGCGAATGATGTCGATGGGAGAGATCTCCAACACCACGTGCATTCCACCTTGTAAGTCAAGGCCGCGGCTTAGTTCACTTTCTTTCACCTCTTTATAAGTGTATTCGGCACCGAATAAATTATAAACTGGCTTGTTCCATAGAGAATCCAAATAGTTTTGCTTCTTGACCAAGTTGATAGATCCACTTTTATCAGTGGCCTGGTCGATCGCATCTTGCTGAATTTTGGTCGACACAAACGTGAACGACAAGTAATAAAGGCAAAGTGCCGTAATGATGATGGTAAGTACTACCACAAATCCTTTGTTCCGCATAAAATGAAATTTTTAAAAGTTAATTGAGTAAATAGTTATGCTCGTGACCAAGCACAGTTGTTAAAGGGAGTAAATAGATATAAGAGATTAGGGCGCGTTAGGCGAAATAATCACCCTGAAGAGCGTATTGAAGAAAGAAACAAACGCTTTCTTTACAACAGTCAATGACTGTTTTCTTATTTCTGTGTCTGCTAATTTTTCGTTGACCTCGGCTGGGGGATGATTGGAAGCAACGGCATTGCTATGTGATACAATATCTGAGGGGGCAGAGATAGCAGTATCATCTGCAGGTTGTTCGTCAGCAGATTGTTCGGTGGCTACTTTCTTTTGGAGTGGCTCGATCGGCTCGTAAAACACCTGAGAAAGCACAATAACAACTACAGACATAATGCCTGCAATCATCAAAAACCCTCTTTTTAGTGCTTTTTGGTTCATTTTGGCCGAATTTTCATTTCGAGCGTGGCAAAAGTATCAAATAGAAATCAATTTGCAAGTCTACCCAATTTTGGTCTTCAAGTACGTTGAGAGAAGATCCAACGCTTTTTTGAAATGCTTGTTATTCGGAATAATCAGATCGGCACTGTGTTTTAGCGGTTCAATCTGATTTTCAAAAATGGGCATCACATGGTATTGATACCGATAGAGAACATCGTCCAGGTCGTATCCTCGCTCTACCTGATCGCGCTTAATACGCCTGCCCAACTTTACGTGGTCTTTTGCTTCAATAAAGATTTTAAGATCGATCTCTTTCGCAATTTCATCAAAGTACTGCACAAACAACCCCTCGACAATTAAAATGGGAGCTGTTTTGAATTCCAGCATGTGTGGCTCTGCAGATGGATTGTTAAAAGTGTACTCCTTCTTTATTACATTCTGTCCAGATTTTAATTTCAATAAATCGTTTAAGAACGCTTCATGGTCAATGGATATGGGCAGATCGAAATTCTTAACGCCATTTTCGTCTATTGGCTGTTGCTCTCTGGGCTTGTAGTAATTGTCTTGCGAGATGAGGCAGATTTCTTCTGGTTTGAATAAAGCGGATAGTTCTTGCAAAAAAAAGGTTTTGCCAGATCCGCTGCCGCCTGTTATTCCGATGGTGAAGGATCGATTCATATTTTTCAGTTGGCCAAATTACACCTTTCGGACAATTTGATTTTGAAAATCGCCAATTCATTTAAAGCAAACGTGTAGCTTTATTCTTTAAAAATTTAAGAGTAATGGAAATGTTCAAAAAAAAGTCGGATTATCTCATTGCAGGGCTCATTTTCGCAATTATTGGGTTGCTATTGGTTGTAAGTTTCGATGCTCTTTTTTCTCCACCTGATCATCTCGAAGGGCAAATCGTTGAGAAGATTCTTGTCCCCGCTCACACTGTCTCCGGTGGACCCTATGGGGGCAATCGAAGGGGAAACTACACGATTACCACGGCTGTTGAAGAGCAGTGGATAGCGATTGTGAAAACCGACACAGGCGACACTTTAAAAGTTCATTGCCACGCAAGTCACTATGAAACCAAGAATGTGGGGGATAGGATCACCTTCAATAAATATGATGGACATTTGTTTCACATCGACTACTTTGCCCATAACGAAGAGGAATGAAAGAGTTTAAATCGATTTTAACTGCTTTTAACAAAGTCAATTTTGCCGAACGGCAAGCGGCTTTGGCCACGGTAGTTAAGGTACGCGGATCGTCTTATCGCAGTCCGGGAGCACGGATGCTCATCACCGATGATGGTAAGTGGGTCGGCTCGATTAGTGGGGGTTGTTTAGAAGGAGACGCACTTCGCAAGGCTAGGCAAGTGATGACTTCGGGAGAGCCGAAAACTGTGACTTATGACACGCGTGAAGAGAGCAATCAGAACCTCGGGATCGGGCTTGGTTGCAATGGCGTAATTGATGTTTTGATTGAACCTATTACAGCCCACAAAAATTCTATTCTGTTTTTTAAGCAACTTGTCGAAAAGAACCAACCAGCCGCTTTGGCTACTGTGTTTCAGGGACTATCCTGTATTGGCGAAACGTTGCTCATTGCCGAAGATAGAGGTGTCGTGAGCCAGGTATCAAACCTGGCTTTATCAGATCTGATAGCGGAAGATTTGGTTACCGTATTCAACACTCGGGTCTCACACGCAAAAGCGTTTTTGGTGAGTGGCATAGAGTATGAGGTATTTCTGGAGTTGATTCAGCCTTCTGTTTCACTTCTTATTTTTGGAGGCGGGTTTGATGCACGCCCGGTGAGTCAGTTGGCCAAATCGTTGGGTTGGAGTGTAGAGGTGACAGATGAATGTGTGGCACATATTGCTCCCTTATTTTTCCCGGAGGCTGATAAGCTTTCTCTTTGCCAACGGGATTTTATCGACCGCGATTTCAAGATCACCCCATTTACCGCCTGCGTGCTCATGTCGCATAACTATGAATACGACCGGGATGTATTGAAAAAGATTATCCAAACGGAATCCCCTTACATCGGCATCTTAGGTCCACGGAAAAGATTTGACAAAATGCTCGAGGAGTTTAAACGCGATCGGTTTGAACTAACAGATGAGCAGATGCTGCGTATTCATTCGCCCATTGGTTTGGATATTGGTGCTGAGGCGCCCGATGAAATTGCTCTAGCTATTGTTGCGGAAATTCAAAGCAAGTTTGCCAATCGCTCAGGCGGCTTTTTGAAAGAGCGCAGTGGACCAATTCATCAACGCCAACAAGAAACGGATCAGGTATATAAATTTGTTTACCGAAGCGAGAATCGATAGTCATTCAATTTTCTTGAATGCATCAATGGAATCAATCAATTTTCGTAAGTGAGTAGACCTTTTTCAAATCGAGAAATAGCCATTCTGCTTCTGGCTGCGGGGTCTTCTTCGCGCCTGGGACGATCTAAGCAGCTACTTTCTATTAAGGGCCAACCGCTGTTGCTAAAATCTGTAAAGGCAGCTATCGAATCGGGTATAAAGAATATTACCGTAGTGCTTGGTGCAAATGAGCAAGCACACCGAGAAGTAATTACGGACGCAGGGGTTCAAGTGGTTGTAAATACAGCCTGGAAAAAGGGGATGGGTAGTTCCCTTAAAGCAGGACTTTCATACGTGTTACAACAAACGCCAAAAACGGAGGCTGTTATTACGATGGTTTGTGATCAACCTCTGATAACCTCTGACCAGCTAAAAAAGTTAATTGCGGAGCACGAGAGCTCGCGAAGTACAATCGTAGCTTCTTTTTATCAGGGTGTCGCAGGGGTTCCCGTATTGTTTCATCGAACACTTTTTTCCGAATTGCTTTCGATGCCGGATGAAGCGGGAGCAAAAAAAATAATTCAACAGCATCCTCATTTAGTAAAGACAGTACCCTTTCCCGGTGGCGAAATTGATATTGACACCGAAGATGATTTGAAAAAATTTTCGCTAGGTTAGCCAGTTCGCCTTGGGCACCCATTCGTCTTTGTTGCCACGAATCCACCAATGGCCACGAATAAGTTGAAAAAAGTTCGTGTAAATTCGTGCGTTCGTGGCTAGTGATCTAACCCGTGTTTACAGCTGACTTCGTCAAGGGACATTCAATATTTTTAAATACATTCCTTACAAGGTGAGAAAAAAATTTTCGCTACGTTAGCCAGCTAGATTTATGCAGAAATCCGTCTTTGTTGCCACGAATCCACCAATGGGCTCGAATAAGGCGAGAAAAGTTCGTGTAAATTCGTGCATTCGTGGCGGGTCATTTAAACTGTGTGTACGCCAGGCTAATTGGAAGAATGTGTCGCCAAGTTGACCAGCTCGGAGTTCTTCGATACATGGATACTCACTACCTTTGTCATGTGCGACTCATTTTTATTTTACTATTTTTAATCTGCGTTTTTTCATCGGAAGCTGCATCTTATGAGCTCTTTGAACAAAATGGAAAGGTGGGAATCAAAAATGATCGCGGTCAAGTTGTTATTCCACCAGCCTTCGAAGCACTTGGTTGGTCAGATGGAAGTTTTTCTGTGATCGGTGAGACCACCGGCTATCGAGTACAAAACCATTGGGGGCTTATTAATTTAAAGAAAGAATTTATTACCCCTGCTGAGTTTGAAGAACTTGTTTATCAGGGTGGAGAATTTGTAGTGGCCCGAAAGCAATTGAACCCCGCTTCAACGAAGTCAGGGTGCATTAATTTGCGCGGTGAAATAATCCTTCCTTTTGTTTACGATGGGATCAAAGTCAACGGACTCCGTGCCATTGTTTTTAATCTGGTAGGATCACGATTTAGTTACGGGCTCACCAACATGAAGAATGAAGTGTTGATTCCGTTGTTGTACAAAGACATCCAGTCCCTTGGGACCTTACGGTATGCTGTTGAAAATCGCGAGGGAAAGATTGCATTGTTTACTGAAAGCGGAACTGTTGTCAGCGATTTTACCATTGACAGTCTGTCAGCTTTCTATAAAGGATATTCAATCATTCATGAACACGGGCTCCAAGGATTGATTGATCGGGAAGGAGTGGTTAAAGCACCAGCGCGTTATCAGTCGATTAAGATCGAAGAAGACGGGCGCGTCCTCGGAAAGTTGCCGGGAGAATGGACTTATTTGGACAATCAAAATAGGGTGTTGACGACATTAGTAGCAGACGAATTAATTCCGGTAAGTAAAAGGAGAACAATTATTAAATCGGGCAACAGGTTTGGGTTAATTGATGAACTCCATCAGCCGCTCATCCGCACAGAATGGGATTCGCTTAGCGAGCTGAAAGAAGAGCTATTTTTAGCAAGAAGAGACGATCATTGGGGGGTTATTACAGCTACGGGTAAACTTCAGGTTCCAGCAGTATATGACACACTTCAGATTTACGGGCAAGGATTCCGAGCGTTTCTCAAGGCAAATGGCTGGCTTTTGTTAGATAAAAATGGAACTGTAAAAACAGCTAAAGCCTATCGCTTCATCCATCAGTTTGACTCCTCGACATGGAAAGTTCGAAATGGTATTTATTGGGGGTTATTGAACCCAAACGGAAACGAAGTGGTGCATTGCGTATTTGATTCTATTGGCGACCGAACCGGTAATTTGGTTGCTGTGAAATTCAAAGGCCTTTATGGAATAATTGACCTCCAGGAGAATTGGATAATTGCTCCACAACGATATCCCATTCGATTAGCTGATGATACTCGTTATCTTTTGATACAACCAGGTAATTCTTTTTTGAAAAGCATGGATGGCAAAGTCATTTACTTTACGTCCTACCCCGTTGAATTCAAAGAAAAATATTGGGTTGAGCATTTGCCCAACGGAACTGAAAATAAATTGAGTTATGACGGACTTAAAATAATGATCGAAGAGAAGCCACAAATAAAAACTTCAGCAACCCAAGTCAGTGTTCCGGGCTTATTTCAAATGAATGAAGGATTGCAAGGTGTACGCAGAAATGGAAAATATGGGTTCGTAGACGCCAAGGGAAAACTGAGAATAGCCAACCGGTATGACAGCATAGGTGCTTTTCAAGATGGATTGGCCCCTGTCAAATTAATTGGCATGTGGGGATTTATCAATTCGGCAGATAAGATTGTTATTCAACCAAATTATGAATCCGTGTCCTCATTTGTTAATGGCTTATCGATCGTTCAGCGCAGCGCAAGAATGGGATTGATTGATCAACGCGGGCAAGTAGTATTGCCTCTTCGATACGAACATATCGACCGGCTTTCAACGGGGAAATTTTTGTTGAAGGCAAATCGCTTGTTAGGCGTTGCTCACGTAAACGGGACAATTGAAATCGAGCCACGGTTTGATGATCTCAAGGTGCTCGAGAATGGTCAACTTTTAGTAAAGCAAGCGAATAAGTGGGGGTTGATTAGTTCTTCGGGGCTCGACATTATACCCATGCAATACGACAAGCTCCAATTTGATCCTGTCAAAAATCAATACCTGGCTTTTCATAAAAGTGAATGGCGCGTTTTAGATATTAAATAGACCGTTGATTTTATTTTTCATTAAGGAAATGCTAATTCGGGTGCATTTCAAATTGTCGCGATTTTGTAAATTTAAATAAAAACAAAAGACTATGAGCAAGGAGGAATTTTTGGCCGTAGCGGAACAGCGCTATGATGCCCTTCAAGAGCT